>Ga0315296_10000206_pt1 | contig 55737 bp, 51 predicted proteins | sample YL17G14_18_MG_FD_203921 | JGI IMG/M metagenome (GOLD analysis project Ga0315296, IMG submission 203921) | Sediment microbial communities from Yellowstone Lake, YNP, Wyoming, USA - YL17G14_18 | ecosystem: Environmental > Aquatic > Freshwater > Lake > Sediment | place: USA: Wyoming | collected... | reverse complement strand
CTGTAAAGTTACAGCGATTTTGGAGGAGATATGGCGAGCGGCGAACTATCCCTGGTCAGTGCGTCTGAAGGAGATTGTTCGTCTCTGGCTTCCCTGGATCAGAGAACGATTCCCGCTTAGCGCTGAGGTTGAGGAGAAGTTGCTCTCTATAAGTGCGAGCACCATCGACCGGAGCTTGAGGCAGAAGAAGAGGCAGATGAAGAGACGTCTTTACGGCCGGACCAAGCCTGGGACGCTGCTACGGCATCAGATACCAGTAGATGGGGACGTTCCCTCAGGTACCACCCTTAAGAATAATATGTTTAATTTATGGGAATTCGGTTTTTGCGGCAGCGCCAATTTTCTCCATTTTATTCTTGATTTTTATCGAATGTCCCATCGGTTGACGTATATCAAAGGAAAAAATTTCTGTCAAATATAGAATCATCGGGGGGAAAAGTCAAGAAGCAGGGAAGATGCGGAAAATGTGCTCTAGATTATCATCCGAATTAAGTGATGTGTCCCCCTATCTCTCGGAGATTAATATTCAGGCTTTTCCATAGACAGGAATCGCGGCACCGCTTGTAACCGAGGAATCATCTGAAACCAGGAAAATGAGGACCGAAGCAATCTCTGCTGGCTTCACCCATTTGGAAAAATCCGCCGAAGGAAAACTCCGGCGTATCGATGGTACTGGGCATGATGCAGTTGGCGGTGATATTGAATTTTTTGGCTTCTTCAGCGATCGTCTCGGTCAAAACAACAACGCCGGCTTTGGATATAGCATAAGGGCCCGATTTTGCTCGGCCCCTTTTTTCAACTGCCGGCCTAGCGGCCACACTCACGATCCGTCCATAATTGGCTTTCATCATAGAGGGAAGGACTGCTTTTGAACAAAGAAAGGCCGATTTGAGGTTAATGTTCATCAGAAATTCCCAGTCGCCTTCTGCAGTATTTGAAATATCTGCTCCGCCCTTATATGCGCCAGCGAGGTTCAAAAGAATATCAATGCGCCCATGCTTCTGGATAACTTCTTCGACCATCTTCTGGACGCTCTTTTCCACTGTGACATCCGCACTGATTCCAGTCAGCGCCGCCTTATCCTCGCCAACAGAATCGCCTAAATCTTTATACCTCTGTTCATCTCTGTAAGCCGCAACAACACGGACTCCCTGCTCAAGAAGTTTCTTGACAACAACTCTTCCCAGATTTCCTGTGGCTCCAGTCACGATAGCCACTTTGTTTTTTAAGGATAGAAAATTTTTTATCATTTGCACTTTATTTCCCCTTTTATCTTTTTAGCACGCCTAAAAAAGGATGTCAATTTAGCTTCTCAAACCCAAAATGATTGAAGATTCATGAATAGTTAAGAAGATATTCAGCTCCGGCCTTGGTCCTCATGAGGGCGACCTGCTTGAAGACACGGGACAACGGGGGCTTTTCGGCGATGAAGCTGAGCTTTGTATGATCAATGATTCTAGCTGGGGCGTTATAGACAAGCTTGCTGGATATCCAATCAGATATCGTATCTATCGTGTAAAAAATCGAAGGATTTTATGATAGTATAAAGAAATTCTCAAACATGGATAAGAATTCCAAAAGCCATCTTAAATCGAGCCTTGGCCTCTTTGACGCCACAGCCATCAGCTTGGGCGCTGTCATAGGGGGTGGGATCTTTATTATAACGGGCATAGTTGCAGGACTTGCCGGGCCAGCGCTTGTGATATCCATAATTATTGCGGCTGTTATCTCTTTATTCACAGCACTCAGTTTTGTTGAATTAACAACATGGCTGCCAACAGAGGGAAGCGTTTATGTCTTTGCTCGTACCCTCCTTTCTCCTTTTGCAGGATTTCTTGCTGGATGGATGTGGATTGTCTCAAACACCTTCAGTGGTGCTGCAGTCTCATTAGGCTTCGCCCATTATCTGGTGGCATTGTTTCCGGTTGTTGATCACAGGATAATTGCCATAGTCCTTTGTATCGCCTTTACTCTGCTCAACTTCGTTGGTGTAAAACATTCGGCATTGTTTAACAACGCACTCGTTATAGCAAAAATATCCATTCTCTTAATTTTCATACTGGTCGGTGTCTTTCACTTTAAAACGATAAACTTTTCCCATTTTATTAAATCTGAAACAGGTATTTTCCGCGGCGCATTCTTCATCTTTTTTGCCTTCGCAGGCTTTGCCAGAGTTGCCACAGTAGCAGAAGAAGTCAGGAATGCAAAAAAGGTTGTTCCCCAATCCATAATGCTTTCGTTGCTCATATCATCAATAATATACATTCTGGTGGGGACTGTGGCTCTTGGACTTGTCGGCTCTGAAATTTTAGGGAAATCGAATTCTCCTCTTGCAGACGCTATTGGTGCGGTTGGAAAACCTTTTTTCAAATCTATTGTTTCGCTTGGAGGAATGTTCGCCATGGCAAGTGTTTTGCTGACATCAATATTGGGTGTGTCACGTATGGCTTTTGCCATGGCAAGAGAAAGAGATCTTCCCCCCATTCTGAGTCAGCTCCATCCAAAATTCAAAACGCCTTCTCTCTCGGTCTTAATCGCTGGAATGATCATGGTCGCCATTTCCTTGCTTTTTAATCTAACAAAAGTTGTCGCAATCAGCACCTTCGCTACAGTTTTCAACTATTCTCTAGCCAATATTTCGGCTCTTAGGCTCGGATCAAAAAATAGACTTTACCCAAGATTTGTTTCAACAACAGGACTCATCTTATGTCTGACTCTATTAATCTTCGTCCAAAAATCTGCTTTAGAGATAGGCGTGCTTTCCCTTCTTGTAGGCGTTCTTTATTACCTTCTAAGACAGATGGGGACGTTCCTTCAAGTACCACCCTAAATAATATGTCTAATTTATAGGAATAAGGAGATATTGCAAATGTTCACCATAGTTCTGCAATTGCTAGGGTGGCTGACATTCATGATGGCCACTATCGCCCTGGGCGCATGGCTTCGAAGGAATCCAAGTAAGAGGAGCGCAGAGAGAACAAGTAGGATCTTACATTTCCTGTTCTGGATGGGCGTTGTTCCTCCCGCAGGATTCGGAGTTTTTTATCCAGGACTAACTCGATTTGATAAGGTGTTGGGTATCAGTCCTCTGCCGCGACAGTCAGTTGTGCTTGCGATTGGTATTTTGGGGCTCCTCGTAGGGGCGTATCTTTTCGTCGTCTCCAACGTAGCTCTGAGGCGTTTTGGGGAGGGGGCGAACGCATTTCGGTTGACCAAACGGCTCGTTATAGGTGATATCTACGAGCGGACGAGAAATCCAATGTCGCTGGGTTTCTATCTTGCGTGTGTTGGAATTGGCCTATTAGCAGGATCGACATATCTCACGTTAGGCGCATTGCTTGTAGTGATACCTTCGCATGTTTTCTATCTGAAGTATTTTGAGGAGTACGAGTTGGAGCTAAGGATGGGACAGCCTTACGTGGAGTACAAGCAGAGAGTGCCTTTTCTGCTTCTAAGGTGGTTTTTCCGCGCATAAAGGACGAATTAAATGGTAAGTCCCCTCTCTCTTTTCTCTTGATACAAATAAATAATAATGATTATATTTAAAACGAAGTTAAATTTCGTAAGGACAAATCTAGTATGAAATTCAAAATTGATAGTCAAATTTTTAATAAGTTTTCTAATTTAAATATAGGTATCTTGGTTTGCAGAAACATTTATAATAAGGGTATATCTGAAGATGTAATAGAGCTTATCAGGGAAAGAGAGAAAGAAATTAAATCACAACTTGATCTTGAAACATTATCCCGAAATCCCAAAATAAATGTTTGGCGAGAGGCTTATAGATCTTTTGGAGCAAAACCCAAAGAAAATAAAAGTTCTGTTGAGAGTCTTTATAGAAGGACCTTGGAAGGCGGAGAAATAAAACATATAAACAAAATTGTTGATATCTACAATTATATTTCTTTGAAATATATGCTTCCAGTCGGCGGAGAGGATTTGGATAAAATTCAGGGCGACATTCATTTGACAGTTGCAGGAAAAAATGAGCCATTCGTTTTACTTTTGGGAGATAAAGAAGCCAGACCCCCACATGAAGGCGAGGTTATTTATAGAGACAAAATTTCTGCTATCTGTCGCAGGTTTAATTGGCGTGAAGCGGATAGAACCAAATTTACAGAAGAAACAAGGAATGCCATTTTGGTAGAAGAAGGATTGTTTCCTACACAAAAAGAAGATATTGAGAATGTTTTAGAAGAGATGAAAAAATTATTAGTGAATTTTTGCGGTGGCGATATTAGTAAATTTATCTTAAATAAAAATAATTCTGAGATAGAATTTTAAAGAAATAGGGGATAGACGACTGCCGCTCTTGAAAGAAGCTCTGCTTTATCAATGAGGGGAAAAGAATGAATAAAAAATTTCTTGATATTTTTCTGAATTCTCGACTAAATAGTGACACAGTATTTCCCTTAATTGATTTCAGATTTTTCATGTGCTATAAATTTTAATGAGGAGTCTGGATGAAGACAGATAAAAGGAAGGAGAAAAGCATTCTGAGTGAAAAAAGAAGACCTCTTTCCTTCTCGGTTATTTTCATTTTCCTTTTTATGGCAATGATAAGCCGAACTCCTTTACTTTCCTCTTCCCAAGAACAAAAAAAAGAAGGATTAAAGTATCAAATCTCGGTCAGCGCTATTTCCATAGCCGTCACAGTTCAGAATAATGGAGGGAAGTATATTAACGACCTTACTGAAAAAGATTTTACTGTCTATGAAAATAATAGAAAACAGAACATAACCTATTTTAAGCACGATTTTGAAGCGCCTCTGAGTTTAACTGTTCTCCTTGATGTAAGCGGGAGCATGGCCCTTCAAGATAAACTCCAAGAAATCAAAGCAGCTCTCAATTATCTCCTGACAAATCTCCTCAGGCCTGAGGATGAGGTTTCTCTGCTAATTTTTGCTGATGGAGAGGTGGAAGTTGCAGCCAAGTTTTCGACTGATAAGAATGATTTCTTATCGGTCTTAGAGAAGACCGAAGCTTATGGGAAGACTGCTTTAAACGATGCTGTGGCTGTGTCTCCAGAATTTGCCAATAAAGGGAAAAAAGAAAAGAGGGCACTTCTTTTAATCACAGATGGGATTGAGAATGACAGTCAGTCTTCTCCTGATCAAGCCGTGGAAATTGCAAGGAGAGTTGATGTGCCTATTTATACCATCGGTTATAAAGTCCCTTTAAGTGAACAATATTTAAGTAAGTATAAACGTAATCCAGCATTAACATCTTTTGGAATCATGGCCTCCCTGGAAAGATTCTCCCAGGCTACAGGAGGAAAAGCATTTTTTATTACTCAGCCTTATGAATTGTATGCAGCCTTCGGAGAAATTAAAAAAGAACTTAGCCATCAGTACATTATTGGATACACCTCTTATAAGAATCCAAAAGATGAGTACAGGAAAATCAGGGTTGTCACTTCAAAAAAGAAATATAAAGTGAGAACAAGAGAAGGATATTAAAGGGAGTAAGTAGGAAATCAGCCAGCCACCTTGAAAAATTTGATGATTAGATTTATCATTTATGATTCATCGTTATTGAAAGGAGGTCAAAAGCAAAAATGAACAAATACCGAATGGCTTTTTTCGTAGGAATCGTGATTCTCGCAGGACTGATATTGAGCTCGGGTTGTGCCACCAAAAAATATGTGCGCCAGGAGACAGCGACGATAGATCAAAAAGTAGAAGGGATAGAAAGTGCCATTGAGGAAAACCAGAAAAGGATCAAAGAACACGATGAGCGCTTAACCACGATCGGTTCTCTCATTACCCAGCATGAGGCTCAATTTAAAACCGTGGATGGCAAAATCGAAGAGGTCAAAAAATATGCCCAGGGAAAGCTCATTTTTAAAGAAACCCTGAGAAATGACGAAGCCAAATTCCAATTCGATAGCTCTGAACTCAGCCCTGAATCCAAGGCAGCATTAGATAAGTTTGTCGAGATGCTCATTGCCCAGGATAGAGGCGTATATCTTGAAATTCAGGGACATACCGATAGCACAGGGCCTGATAGCTGGAATTTAGCCCTAGGCAAGAAAAGAGCTGAAGCTGTGATGGAATATTTTTATAAGCAGCATCACATTCCTCTTCATAGAATGCAGGTAATCAGCTATGGAAGCTCGGCGTCGGTTGCAGACAATTCCACCCGGGAAGGAAGAGCCCAGAACAGGCGAGTTGAAATATTAGTATACGAATAGCCGGAAGACAGCAGGTCAGTCGGGCTAAGGGAAAGAGGAGAAAGAAGCACCATATTCTTCTGTACGAACAGGGGTCAGGTCTTGCATTATAACATATGCACTCATTTCAGCTGGCAACTTGATTGCCTTTTTCATGATCAATCTTGCCGAAAGGTCTTCATTTGTCCCTAATTTCTCATTGTCCGGCTTAATTTCAATTCCCGGGATTTTAGAAAAAGACTCTTCATTTCTCGTTTAGCTAGGGGGAAAAGGAAATCTTAATTCCAGGAAATCCGCGAATCTAACTATAGCTATTGCTTAATTAAGTAGGGTGTCCCTTTGGGGAACGTCCCCATCTTTCTTGCAATTTGTGACTTTACAAATTTTTTTTGATAGAATTTGGCCATGGAGACTTTAAGAGTTCCAAGCGATCTGGGAGAGGTTGAGAAGATCAGAACTTTTTTAAGAAAGAATCTCAAGGGGTTGAAGATTTCAGATAAAGAATATTATCAGATTGAGCTTTCGCTCCTTGAGATATGTATCAACATCATCCGCTATGCCTATCCTCAGGAAAAGGGCGAAATCATGCTCAAGACCTGGCAGAGCGAGGGGAAGGTATTTTTGGAGATAAGAGATAATGGCATTCCCTTTGATCCCAGAAAAAGAAAGGCACCTGATTTAAAGGAAATTATCAGAAGTAAGGAAAAAGGAGGATTGGGAATTTTCCTTTCCCGGAAGCTTATGGATGGATTTGATTATAAACGGGAGGAAGATAAGAATATTCTGACTATGTATAAAGAACTCAAAGAAGCGTGAGCTTCAAAAATCAGTAGAGGACTTTCTCTTCGCCTTTTTCCTTGATAAGCCTGTCGATTTCCTGGAGAATTAAATCCTTCCGAGCCAGGATAGCGTTAATCTCATCGTCAGTCAGATATTCTCCGACAGCGCTTTTTATCAAATCAAGATTCAAGGCTTTTATTTTCTCGACAAAAGCCCTAGGCAGCTCGCTCATCAGTTTTGGGCCCTCTTTGTGTTTGGCGGTGTAGATAAGTTCTTTGGTGAATCTTTTGCCAGTTCTGAAAGTGCGGGAATGGTCGATGAGATACATCCGCCAATCTTTGGTTATAAGAATATTATTCGCATGGCGGTCCTCATTGGCAATCAAATTATCAAATGCTCGCTGCAAATAAGTGGCCCTATTCCAGTAGAAGATTTTTACTGAAGGAATTTTAATATTTTTGTCATTTTTGTCCTTGAGTTTCATCTCATAGTCCACCCATAATTGACAGGAACCACGGTTCTCTTGAAACCTTTTTTCTACGGTGGGCGGAACCATGTTCAGCTCTAAATATTTGTCCATGAGGTAAGCAGCGATTTCGTATCTCCAGCCTTCAATATACCCAAGTTGAAGACCTTCTGGATTTTTCCACAAGGCATTTCTTGTGATGCCATCCTTTTCTAAGGTAAGTTGCCAGGGTTTAGTTATGGCTTCTCGACCAACAATCTGCTCTTCTTTGATAATTTTGGCAGTTTTGAGGAATTCTTCCCATTTGGCTCTTTCTGCCACTTCTTCGGGAGTGAATTGAGCTCTGGATGGAAAGTTGAAACCTAGGACAACGATAAAGAAGAAAAAAATTAGGAATCTTTTTTTCATCTCTTTTCTCCTTAATACAAAACGTAATCCTCGCCTTTTTCCTTGATCATTTCCTCGACTTCCTTGAGAACGAGCTCTTTGCGGATGAGGATAGCGTTAATCTCCTTGTCGGTTAAATAAGGGCCAACAGCCTTTTTGATGCTATCGAAATCCAGGGCTTTGATTTTTTCCACAAATTCGCGTGGAAGCCGCCTGAAAGGTGTGGGCCGTCCGACAGAAGGATTTCTGCCGTAAAGAAGTTGTTTGGTGAATTTATCAGAAGAGCGGAAAGCGCGAGAATGATCGATAAGAAGCATGCGCCAGTCCTTTGTGTAAAAGGTATTTTGTTGGGTCCGATCTTGGTTGCCGATGAGGCTGTCAAAAGCTCTGGCTAGATATTTCCTTTTTTCCACGCGATCAGCCTCAGGCCCTGTAGTAGGAAGCGGTATTTTTTTGCTGACAAGATCAAGAAGGCTGTATTCATGCTCTACCCAGAGCTGAAGAGACCCACTCTTTCCGTCGAATTTTCTCTCGACTGTGGGCGGAATCATGTTCAGGCCAAGGAGCTTATCCATCCTGTAGGCAGCGATTTCATATTGCCACCCCTCGAGGAAGCCTTTCTGGACGCCACTGGGATTTTTCCAGATACCGCTTCTTTCTTCATCTCCTTTTTTTAAGTAAAGCCGAGTCGCCCCGGTCACACCTTCCCCGATTGATGTGTGGCTGACTATCTCAGCAGTCAGGAGAAACTCTTCGATTTGTTCCCTCTGGGCTATCTCAGAAGGAAGGAACTGCCCGCTGGCGATGTAACTCTGAGCGAGGAGAAAAAATAAAGAGATAATAAGAAAAAATTTTCTTTTCATCTTATTTTCTCCTTCTTCCAATTTTCCCTGATTTGCTATTACTATAAAGCTCTTTTTTTAGAAAATCAAATCTTTCGGAATACAATTTCATTTGACATGAATTTTTTTCATGGTATAAATTCTTATTCTACAAGAAGCGAAAATTTTGCTTGATTTTAGACATCTTGAAATATGATTTGTTTATAGAGGGGAATAGAGAATGAAAATAAAATACTTTTTACTGAGCGCCATAATTTTATTAGCCTTTTGTTCTTCTGCAAAATACTCTCCTACAATTCGCTTTCCCTACGAATGGCTGGGGACGCCGGGATTTGGCGGGAGTATTGACCAGCAAAATATAGTCGAGCCTTCTGGTATTTGCTTTCACCCCATAAGAAAAACTCTTTTTGTGGTGAGTGACGAAGGAGAGATTTTCGAAATTGGAACTGATGGGATACCCATTTTCAGGCTGAAGATTCCCGAAGATCTGGAAGATGTTACGGTTAATCCTCAATCAGGGCTTCTTTACCTCATCATTGAAGGCGAAGATGTTATTCTGGAATTTGATGCCGATAAAAAAGAAGTCATTAGAAAATTTCCGATTAATAGAGAATATAAGGGAGATCCTAACTTTCTACAAAAACAAGTAGGCAGATATGATAATGGCGTTGAATCCCTGACTTTTGTCCCAGATAGCAATCATCCTGAGGGGGGGACTTTCTATGCGGGCAATCAATGGGATCCTCCCTGTATTATGGAGATTCTGGTTCCTCTAAAATCAAGCAATGCTTCGAGCGCCGAAGCGCGGATCATTCGCGTTTTGCCCTTCAAGATGGATGACCCTGCAGCCATGTATTATGATTCCAAAACCCGGCTCTTAAATGTTGTCAGCGATGCGGATAACATCCTTGTTGAGATAACCCTAGAAGGCAAATTGGTAAAACAATATGCTTTTCTTGGGGACAACCAGGAGGGGCTTACCAGGGATGATGAGGGATATTTGTACATTGCCCAGGATTCGGGTGGGATAATCAAGATAAAAGATCTGCGCAAGAGGTAAGAACCCTATCTTATTTGAGTTACAGGTGTTTTCGCTTTTAATTTTTTGTACTCGCGAATGACAAAAAAGCAGAGCATTATCCAGATGATGACTCCAACGACATTGATTTTGGCAAATCTTTCCACACTGAGAGCCAAGTAGGTTGTCCCCAGGAAAACCCCGAGAGCTGAGAGGAAATCCCCGCCTCGGACAAAAAAAGTGTCTATGGCTGCTTTGGCTTTGTATTTTTCCTCTCTTGAAGTTATCAGGAAAAGAGCATGTTTGGTTGTGTTCATCAGGGAGTAATCAGTCCCATTTTCCAGGGCTTTAGCCCATTTGATAATCATCAGGGACGCTCCAAAAGTCATAAAACCATATCCACTAAGGGCGATGAATGGGAAAAAGAGAAGCGCGCCTCCCACTCCAACCCACTTGAAAATTCGCGAGACGAGGAAAAGCTGAATGAGCATGGCCAAGAGATTGGTTAGAAATTGATAATCAGCGTAGAACTTGCCGATAAATTGTACTTTATCCAGCCCTCCTGCAGTGCCCATTTGGATGGCCTTTGTGGCTGTGCGAGTGACGACATTGCCCAAAATATATTCGCCGGTAGCATTGATGAAATTGTACAGCCCGATGAGCAAAGCGATGTAGAGGAGGTACTGACTCTTAAAAACTAAACGAAACCCGCCTCCTTTTTTAAGGGGCTGCACCTGAAGTTTTTTCCTGAGTTCCATCTCTGCAGTTGTTTGAACTGTTTTATCAACAGTTTTATTTACCTCTCTTTTATGGATGAAGATGGCCAATAGAATGCAAATTCCCAGAATTCCTCCAGAAACCAGCATCATCTTGTAGGGGCCTAAAGGCTTAATCAGCAAGCCAGCGATCTTACTTCCAGAAACAGCTCCAAAGGTAGCTCCGAAAGCAATCAGAGGAAACAAGCGTTTGCCTACATCATCCGTGTAGAGATCATTGGCAAAGCCCCAAAATTGTGCAGGAACCATTAAGTTGTAAATCCCTATCCAGACAAAAAAAATGATGCCCATGGTTCCTATCGACATGCCGAATAAACTTAAGAAATAAAAGATAACCAAGTTGGAGATGAAAAATAGAGTAACCCAGGTGATGAGCAGATGGCGTGGAACTCGAGAAGCGAGGGCGCTGAAAATTTTAACCACAAAAATAAGCAAAATGGCTTGGGCAGCGCCAAGGTAGCTCTTCATTTCAGGTCCCCAGCCAGCCAGAATGAGGGCATCCCTGACAGGTTTTATGATGGTATAAGCTAAAAGAAGGAGAAAGACATTGAGGGTTAAAAGAAGTGCTTTAGGAGCTTCACCAGGATGAATATCTGTAAAGAGCCTGAGAAATCTGTAGCCAATAGGAAAAGCTTTTTTCTCAGTTCCCTTTGGTCTTTCAAGGCCCGGAGTTTTCATCAACTCCTCCTTCCTGTTTTTCTCTAAGAGAAAAGGACGGCTTCTTCCCCTTTTTCCTGGATCAATTTCTTGATTTTTTCGATGATAAGAGTTTTTCTTTCGAGGAGTGCTTTAATTTCTTCTTCATTGAGATAAGGTTTGAGCTTAGTTTTGAGGACATTATCATCCAATTTCAGGAGATTCTGATAGAATTTTTTCGAGCAGCGGCTGATTTCACATCCAGGGATTAAGTCAGGGGAAGGGGAGAATGCCTCAGAAAAATCAACGCGCCAGACTCTCCAATCTTCCTTATTAATGAGGATATCATCTGTGTTCTGGCATTCGTCATAAACGAGATTCTCAAAAACTTTTATTTCTTCCAGAATATTTTCGAAAACCTTAGGGTTTGGCGGCGCAATATTTCTTCTTTTTCTTTCGTTTTCTGCCATACAGTTTTCCAGATAGATCTGAAGCGAACCTTTTAGGCCTTTAATTTCTCTTTCGACAACAGCGGGAACCAAATCGAAAGCGATAAGTTTGGCCAGCTCGTAGGCAGCAATTTCATATTTATAGCTATCAGGGAGGAGGGCTGGCCTCTGGCGGTTAATATGCTTGAAGATTCCTCGCAGTCGCATTTTTCCATCATCCAGTCTAATAATCCAAGGCGCTGTTCTTCCTCCTTCAATATTCTTGTCGACTGAGACAATTCGAGCTGTTTTGAGGTAATTCTCAAGGTCTGTTTGCTCTATCGTTTCTTGATTGGCCAATAGGGATTTGAAATAAAACCAATTGCCGAAGATAAAGCTGATAAAAAAAATGATCTCAAGAATTGTCTTATTTTTCATCGTTAACCCCCCATAAAGCAAAATTTCCCTTTTCGATGATTAATGCGCTCAGGTGGCCGCCGTAGACTTCAGAAATTCCTGTGTCGATGATCCAAACCTTTCCTTGAAAACGTCTCACATCGTTTATGGAGGAAACTAATCGTGGGGTATGAGATATAACTATGTAATGAGCGTCAAGATTGCTCAAAATTCTATCCACTTCCTGTTGAAAGATCTCTTCATTCTCCAGGGCTAACTCCCGATACCAGAGTGGGCCATCTCTCTTATAAGTAATTTCAAGTATGGGAATTTTTGGAGGCTGAGAATTTTCTGCCGCCCAGCGCAAGTCATCTAACTCTGCTCGCAAACGACTATTGATATCCTCCAGCTTCCAGGTGGAATATTTTTCGCTGATTCCTCCGTGGACGAATATGACATCGTTGATTTTAATTACGGCATTGTGTTCGAGAATCCAGTTTCCATATTTTTCATTAAAATTGGAGATATACTTTTTTCGAGCTTCGATGTTATTTCTGAGCACTTCTTTCCAGTATGCTTTTAAATTTTTATTGAAAAAAGAATCTAGATCAGTCCCTGCTTTGAGAGCCTCCATTGTCATTTTTTTTCTGAATTCTCTTTCTTTTTGTTCTCTGTATTTATCAGGAAGAAATGAAATAAATTGTTCTACGGTCACATAGTCAGCATGGTCAAAGGCGATGCCTGTAATATTCATCTCTTCGTGGTTTCCGATTAACATCTGAACTTTTCCTCCAGCCTCTTCAGATTCTTTCTCCAATTGCATCAGCAGGTCAAAAATTCGCCTCGCATCAGGGCCCCTGTCCATGATATCGCCAGTTTGGACAAGATAAGTTTTTCCTCCTGTCCAATGAAGTTTTGAATCGATTAAGCTCGTTCCCTTCAAGATTTTTACAAAATTCTTGTAATCGCCATGCAAATCTCCGACAGCGACAATTTTCTCAACGCCTGTCCAGACGCACTGGATGCCGGCAGCATAAGAATGAGTGAGAAAAGCTAGGATAAAAAGAGCGAAAAGGAAGAGAGTTTTTGTCTTTCTCATCATATTCTTAATGGAATTGCACTACATAAATAACTATAATTAACAACAAGGGATGTCAAGAATTATTCAATTTGACGATTTTCTTTTTTACATATAAAATTAAAAAAACTATGAACTTGAAGAAAATTAATAAACAAAAAATAATTCAAAAACTTAAAATTTTTCTGTCCGAAGAAGAGCATGCTGTCTTTGCCTATCTTCATGGCTCTTTCTTAAGTGAAGATGAATTTAACGATATTGATATTGCCATATTCATAGATGAAAAAACAGCAAAAAAAATGGTTCCCATAGAGCTTGAAATTTCTTTATCCCTCAGGCTAGAAAAATATTTGGGTCTTCCAGTAGATGTAAAATTTCTTAATCATGGTCCCTTAAGCTTTCGCTATCATGCGACTCGGGGATATCTGCTTTTTTGTAGGAATGATTTAATAAAAGAAGAATTTCTGTGCAGAGCTTGGAGTGAATATTTCGATTTTAAACCTGTATCAAGAATTTATTTGAGGGAGATATTTGTTGCCCCAATTTAATGTTGATCGCATCAGACAGATAATTGGTGAGATCAATTCTTCTCTGCATAAGCTCTCTGGTTATTCTAAGTTATCAGAGGAGGAGTTTCTTTCCGATAGCGATAAGATTGACAGCGCTAAATATAATTTGATTCTTGTAATTGAAGGGGCGATTGACATATGTAACCATATCGTCGCCAGGGCTGGTGGGAGGGCTCCACAGGATCATGCTGATTGTTTTTCTATTCTTGGTGAATTGAATATGTTTTCTGATAAGTTTGTTGAGAGGCTTAAGAGGATGGCCAAATTCATGAATCTTCTGGTTCATTTGTACTCGAAAGTGGACGATAAAAAAGTCTATCAAATTTTAAAAGAAGATATTCAGGATATAAGAAAATATATAAAAGGAATAGAAAAGATTATAGGTGCATGCTGAATCGTAAAATAGACCAAAAGAGATTGCCTCGTCTTTCTGGCTCGAAATAACAGCCCGCCACAATTTGGAATAAGGCCTATTCTAATTTATTCAATTTGACTCTTTTCTCATTAATTGTTATTCTTTTGCCCTCAAGAACAAATAATTCATAAGCAGTAAGCGGAGAAAAGAAAATTCCAATTGAAATGAAAGGTTAGCTTTGGCTAATATTTGAAGATTATTTTAAACTTTATAAAACTAAAGCTATCTATTTCTTTACAAAATTAACGGATTGTGTTATCTATTTAATTGAGGTGAAAAATGGGGAAAACAACACTAGCCGTTAAATTGGACACAAGCGTCATAAACCGTGTAAAGAAATTCTGTGCAGAGCGCGGCATCAAATACGGCTTCTTTGTCGAAAAAGCTCTTAAAGAAAAGTTAGAGCAGGAGGAGTTTAAAGAAGATTTCTTAGATTTAAAGACCTTGAGAGGACAGGAGAAACTCGCTATACCCCTTGAGGAATATTTAAAAACTCGCCGTGTATAAAATATATCTCCTTCCCCAGGCAAAAAAAGACTTAGACGCTTTTAGGGGGAAAATATTTAAGCAAGTTGAAAATAAAATATCTTCCCTCAGTAAGGATCCTCGACCTCCAGGTTCTGTTAAACTAACCGCAGAAGAAGGTTATCGCTTAAGATCAGGTAATTACAGAATCATCTATCGGATAGAAGATAAAGAAAGAATAGTTTATATATATCGAATCAAGCATAGAAAGGAAGTTTATAAATAAAAAATAAAAAGGGGACAGGCACCTTGTTTGTGTTGACTTTGAGTTTTTCTTTTGATAAAAGCTTAGAAGGGAGCTGAGAAATAGCAAAATGGATTAAAAGAAAGGACTAAAACGGAAGGAAAAAATGGTCATTCAGACAAGAGAAAAAAATGATATCATTATCTTTGACATTGAGGGAGAAATCAGAAGATCAGATATAACAGATGCCACTCTTCATCAAATGGTTAAAGATCAATTAGAGGTTGGAAAAAGGAAAATCCTCCTCAATTTCGAGAAAGTTGAATTCATTGATAGCTTCGGAGTAGGGGAGATTTTGGCCAGCTATATTTCCACTCATAACCTGGGGGGAAAGCTGAAGCTTGTTAAAATATCGAACAAACTTTATCTCGTTTTTCAAGTCACGATGCTGACTAAAGTTCTTGAAATATTTGATGACGAAAAAATGGCCGTAGAAAGCTTTTTTAAAGAGTAGTCCTCGCCGCCTTCCTCTTCGAATAGAATCATTCTATGGCTGCGAATCGCCTTTATAAAATTTTCTCTCGCATCGTTGCAATCAAACCAGGCGAAGAAATAATTTCTCTCTTCCTTTTTTCCTATTTTTTTCTGGCAACCGCTTCCTATAGCATCATTAAATCCCTCAGGGTCGCTAGTTATCTCGACACGCTGGGAGCAAACAGACTTCCGCTCGCCTATTTATTGACAGCAATCCTCACAGGTTTTGCAGTTGCGCTCCACTCCAAGCTTCAGGTCAAAACTCCAAGGCAGGTTTTAATCATCTTAAGCCTTGTTTTTTTTATCTCCACTGCAATCGTTTTCTGGTTTCTCTTCCCTTATAAATGGAGCTGGCTCCCTCTTGCCTATTGGATTTGGGCCAATATTTTTGTTGTCGTCCTCATGACTCAATTCTGGATTTCAGTCAACGATGTCTTTAACCCAAGGGAGGCAAAGCGCCTGATTGGCTTTTTTGGGAGTGGAGGGATATTGGGGGGAATTGTCGGGGGAGAAATAACAGGGCTTCTGGCTAAATCCAATGTCGACTTCAACCTCCTTCTGATTGCTTCTGGATTTCTTATCGTCTGCGCTTTTGTCGTCCATTTTGTATTTATCTGGCAGAGAAAAAACCGGCCTTTCACTGAGCAATCAGATAAAAAAGCTGTGGAGAAAAGGGAAGAAGTGTCTCGAGTTGGTTTTAAAGATTGCTTTGATACAGTCAGAAAAAACTCTTACTTGAAGCTATTGGCTGCAGGTGTCACATTAACCCTGGTTGTATCAACTTTCATTGATTGGCAGTTCAGTAGTGTCGTCCAGAATGCGGCATCTCTGAAAAACAATCTGACAGCTTTTTTTGGGCATTTTAACGCCGGGTTACTCGTTTTTTCTTTTTTACTTCAAATTTTGCTGACAAGCAGGTTGATCCAGAATTATGGCGTTCGTTTTACCCTGCTTCTTTATCCTCTGATCCTTCTCCTTTGTTCGATGGGAATTGCTATCTTTCCGATGAGTCTTTATTTTGCTATTCTTATCAAAGGCAGCGATAAGAGCCTCTCCTATTCTCTTAACCAATCTGTCCGGGAGCTTCTCTATATTCCTATTTCACCAGAGATCAAGTACAAGGCAAAAATATTTATCGATATGTTTCTCAATCGCTTTGCCAAGGGCATTGGCGCGGTCATTCTTATGCTCCTCCTTTCCTTTCATCTCGGAATCCGGTTTGTGAGCCTGAGTTCAGCCATTTTAATTTTTGGGTGGATTGTCCTCAATCTGAAAGTAACAGGGGAGTACACCAAAACGGTTAAGCAGAAATTGAAGATGAAGTGGGAGCGGGCAGACAGAGTGGTCGCTGAAAAAGTGGATGTGGATTATACGAAATTGGTCTTTGACACGCTGGATAGCAAGAATCGAAGCTCTGTTTTATATGCCATGCATCTCTTTGATTTGATCAAACAAGATAAACTCACTCCCGAAATAAAAAAGTTGATTTCTTATAAATCAGATGAAATCAGGATTTCTTCATTGGGGACGCTTTTTGATGAAGAAACGACTTTAGCTCCTGAAATGGACGATTTCCTAGGCGATGAAGTTTTAAAAAAAGAGGTCGCAGAGATTTTGTCTCTGGATGTTTATAAGGAAGTGATGAAAGATTATGTCGAGAAAGTCTTGGCTGAAAAGAGCGTTGAAGCTGAGACGACAAAAATGGAAGTGGCCAAAGCCATAGGAATGATGGAAACTCATTCGCCACTTGTTCAGAAACTTGAAGAATTCCTCCGGGATGAATCGCCGGAAGTAAGCCGCTTGGCGATTCAAAGCGCTGGGAAGCTACGGCGAAGAGAGAATGTTCTTGCTTTAATCCAGAAGCTCGAAAGCCCCTTGACAAGAGAGGATGCCATTGCGGCCCTTGAAAAATATGCCTCAAGAGTCGTTGGCACTCTTTCAGATTATTTAGGTGATCGTGAAGAGAATCTCGAGCTTCGAAGAGCTGCGGCTTCAGTCTTAGCACGCATCGCAACTCAGGAGTCATCAGATCTTTTAACCTGGGAATTGCAAGATGCCAAGCAAGATATGCTTACTGAACTCATTGATGCTCTGGACAGGATTCGCTCTTCAAAGCCTGGAGTTCAGTTTTCAGAAGAGATTGTGAAGGCTAAAGCAATTGAGGAAATAAAGAAATACTGCCAGATTCTCACTCATTTTTATGATTCACAAGCGAAGGAGCAAAAGGAAAAAAAGAGCAAAGAATTAGAGAAAGAGCTTGAGGTTTCCCTGATGAATATTTTTAAATTGTTAGGGCTTATCTATCTTCATGAGGATATTATTAAAGCCTACCAGAACATAAAAACTGGAACAAAAGAATCAGTGGCTTATGCTCTTGAGCTTCTCGATAATACCTTGAAGAAAGAGATAAAAGATATCCTTCTTCCTTTCATCGAGGACATTCCTTTTGAGGAAAGAGTGAAGAGATGCCGGAGCCTTTTAAAGATTTTATCTGATTCTTAGGCCAAGAGTATGTCTAAAAATACAGCTTACAAAATTTTATCCCGCATGGTGGATGTCAGGCCTGAGGAGGCTTCTTCCTCTCTGCTCATGTTTTTTTATTTTTTCCTGATCCAAACCTCTGCCTACATTATCGAACCTGTCAAGATTTCCCTCTACTTGAGATGGCTTCGAGCGGATAGACTTCCCTATGCCTATCTTTTATCAGCCATTTTGATCGGGTTTGTGGTCACTTTAAATTTAAAGTTGCTCGAGAGTATGAAAAGGAATCTCTATATCTCTTCAAGCTTGGCTTTTTTTATTTCGAATCTGATTCTTTTCTGGTTCTTATTCAAACTTCGTTGGCCATGGCTTTCGCTCGTCTACTGGTTCTGGTCGGATCTTTTTATGGTCACTTCGGTCACTCAATTCTGGATTTTGATCAATGATATCTATAACCCCCGCCAGGCAAAAAGGCTGGTTGGATTCCTGGTGAGTGGGGGACTTTTAGGCGGAGTAGGAGGCTCATTTCTTGCCTCTCGTCTGGCTCGAACTATCGGGACTGAAAACCTTCTTTTGATTTGTCCCTTGATGCTTGTTTTTTGTCTTGCCATTGTCCATCGCTTATCTAAGCTCCTCCCTAAAGAGAAGAAAGAAGAGGTTAAGGAAACGGTTGAACGGAAAAGAGCAAAAGCTCGTCCGATCAATACACTATCCTTAATAAAGAAAAATCGCTATTTACTCATCTTGAGCGGGATAGTGGCTGCAGGGATGATTGTGACCACATTGGTTGATTTTCAGTTTATTTCTGTCGTTGGCAATACCTTTAAAGAGAAGGATTTGAGGACATCATTCCTGGGGAGTTTTTTAACTGTGTTGCTCATTTTTTCCTATTTTCTTCATATTTTATTGACCAACCGTATCTTGAGAAAATTTGGACTCCGCGTTGCTCTTCTTATAGCTCCTGTCTTTTTGCTCGCAGGCTCGGCTGCCGCCTTCTTTGTTCCGATAGTTTATTTGATTTACTGGGCTGTTTTTATCAAAGGCGCTGACAAAAGTTTGAGTTATTCCCTCAATCAATCTGTCAGGGAACTCCTCTACATCCCTGTCTTTCCTGAGGTTAAGTACAAAGCTAAAGTTTTCATCGATATGTTTGTCACCAAGTTTGCCAAAGGCTTTGGCTCTCTTTTCCTCCTTTTGTTCTTTTCAGTCCTCCATTTCACAATCAAGCAAATAAGCCTCCTTGTCATCATTTTTGTCCTTGTCTGGATCATTCTCAATCTCTTGGTTACAAAAGAATATGTGGGCATCGTTAAAAAAAATTTAAAGATCAAATGGGAAGATGCGGATAAGTTTGTGGCAGAAAAGATTGATATTGACCTGACAAAACTTGTTTTCGATACGCTTGAAAGCAAGAAAAGAAGTTCTGTTTTGTATGCCATGAACCTCTTTGACCTACTCAAGAGAGAAAAGTTGAGCCCAGAGCTTAAGAAAATCATCTCCTATAAGTCTGATGAAATAAGGGCGCGCTCCATGGATTCGCTTCTTGAGCAGGAGGGCAGTGTTTTAGTCCCAGAGATGGATGAAACCTTGGAAGAGGAGAGCCTTGATGTCGAGATAAAGGAAATCATGACCCTGGATGTTTACCAAGAGCTGATGAGAGAATATATCGATAAAATCGCAAAGGAAGGAACCGAATCGGCTGAAGTTTCCAAAATGGAAGCAGCCAAAGTTCTAGGAATGATGGAGTCGAGTTCGTCCCTTATCCAAAATCTTAATAAACTGCTCAAAGACGACTCACCAGAAGTCCTAAGATATGCGATCGAGAGTGCAGAAAGACTCAAAAGGAGGGAATTTGTCCCTCTGATCATTCAACACTTGAGAAAGCCTGCCACTCAGGAAGTGGCGAGCAAAGCCTTAATCGCTTATGGGACGAAGATCATTGGGACGTTAAAAGATTATTTAGGTGATCCTGAAGAAGATATTCGATTACGGAAGGCCCTTCCAGACATCCTGGCTCAAATTGACACGCAAAGAGCGGCAGATATTTTGACTTTGGAATTGAAGAAGAAAAACGAGGATGTGGAGTCAGAAATCATCGAGGCGATGTATAAGCTGAGATCAAAAGATCCTCAAATTCCATTTCAGGAAAAAATCATATTGCCTGAAACACTGCAGATCATAAAAAAATGTTATCTTATTTTAATGGAGCTCAATGAGTTGAAAACTGAGGAAAAGAAAGCCCTTCTGGCTAAGAGTCTGGAAAGCAATTTGGCTCGATCTTTGATGCATATTTTCGAATTGCTGAGTCTTATCTATCCACAGGAAGACATCATTAAGGCTTATCAAAATATTTGCGTGGGGACAAAAAAAGCGATCGATTATTCTCTTGAACTTCTTGACAATATCTTGAAGAAAGAGGTAAAGGAAGTCCTCCTGCCCATAATTGATGACCTTCCTTTAGAAGAAAAAGTCAGAAGATGCAGAAAGCTTCTCAAGTCTTTGGAGAAAATTCAATTGTCTTGAAATCTTTTCCCTCCTAAGATTATAATAAAAATGACTGATTCAAATGCCGACGCTATTTGTTTATCCAAAAAAGAGTGAGGCATTTTGTTTCTCACTCAAAAAAGAGAAAATATTGATCGGCCGTTCCGCCGACAATGATATCCTCATCGATGACCTTTATTCTTCAGGCCGTCATGCCTTTATTTATCCTTCAGATGTGGGGTATGTGATAAGAGACAATGCCAGCAAAAATGGAACCTTTGTCAATGGGCAGAAAATTCAATTGGAGACTGAGCTTAAAAAAGGCGATGAAATCCTTATCGGGGCAACACGGATTGTCTTTGATAAAGAGCTATCGACAAATGTTGAAGTCGTCGATGTTTCAACGCCTTCGACAAATATCAACACCATCATTCATCTCAAAGAGATTCTGAAGAAGCCCGATATCGAGACAACTCTGAAAAGCGTTTCCACAACCTTTGATTTGAAAAAAATCAAATCAGAATATAAAGCCTTCTCCATCTTAAGCGATGTCAGCCAAGCTCTTATCCTTCACAAACCCCTGGATGAACTGCTGGAAGAAATTATGGACTTGATCTGTAAGAATCTGCCAATGGATCGAGGAATTCTGATGCTCAAAGAGGGAAATCCTATTCAGTTGATTCCAAAAGTGGTTCGTATCACCAAGAAGAACCTGAAAACTCAGAAAATTCAAGTAAGCCAGAGCATCATCAATGTCGCACTCAATCAGCATTCCTCAGTCCTAACTCAGGATGCTCAGGCTGATCCTCGTTTCAGATCTAGGGAGAGCATTATTCAATCCGACATCCATTCAGCCATGTGTGTCCCTTTATGGAATAATAAGGAAATCATCGGAATCGTCTATTCAGACAGGATTTCACTCCTTGATCAGTTCACAGAAGACGACCTGAAGCTCCTCACACTTCTCTCCAATTTGGCTGCGATCAAGATTGAGAATGCCAAGCTTATCGAGCAAGCCATCGAAAAGGAAAAAATGGAAAGAGAACTTGCCCTGGCTTCACAGATTCAAAAAGATCTTCTCCCGAAAGGAAATGCGGATTGCGAAAATTTTGAAATTGCTGGCACCAACATCCCTTGTTATCAAGTTGGCGGGGATTATTATGATTTTATCACCATCGACCCTTGCCGACTGGCGATTATTATTGCTGATGTTTCTGGAAAAGGGGTGAGTGCCTCGCTGCTCATGGCTTCTTTAAGGGCAGCTCTTCATTCAGAGATTAATCCCCAGTATAAATTAGAGGAAATGGCTGCGAAAGTGAATGATTTCGTTCACCGTAGCTCTGCTTCAGACCGTTTTATAAGTTTTTTCTTTTGCGAACTCAACAAGAAAAATGGCGAGCTCAGGTACATCAATGCTGGCCACAATCCTCCTCTCATCATCGACAGAGAGGGAAAAATTCATCGACTGGAAAGCTGCGGCTTATGCCTGGGTATGTTTCCTTCTGTCACCTATGAAGCGAAAAGAGCGACATTAAATCCTGGAGATATGGCCATTCTTTTTACAGATGGAATCATAGAAGGCCGGAATAGAGAAAATAAAGAATTCAGCGAGGAAAGATTTATCAACTTGCTTCAGAAGCACTCTAAGCTTTCAGCCTCAAAGCTTGTAGAGAAAATTTGTAGTGAGCTCAAATCATTCACTTCTGGTGCTGAACAAATGGACGACATCACTCTTGTCATCGTCAAGAGAATTTCTTAGTTTCCCTCCTACCCATCACGTCGGACGATAAATTCAGGGTCGTCGGTCCAGATATTTTTACCATCCCAGACAGCCACAAAATACTTATAGCGGCCATAGGGAGCATCAGATCGAACTCGATCTCCTATGGTTCTTTTTGGGCCTACTTTGTGACGCTCTTTGTGGAGGGGTGATTCCCATCCGAGATCAATAGCAAAAGGATATTTGCATCTCCATTCGATAATATCCCCACGCTTGACAAAAAAGCTGGCAGGGATATAGGAAAATCTTCCCTTTTGCACAGTGATAGCTACAGAATGCCTTTTGGCTTTTGCAATATTTCTCATTTGACCTCCTTTACCCACCTTACCTCCAGCAATTCTGGCGATAAAGGTTGGATAGATAATAATTTTCTTTTTTCTATTTCAAAATCAATTGTTGAAATCGAAGATCGGTGCGGAGCCCGGAGAGATCTGGGTCTTTTCGAATTTCTTCTAAGGAGCCACCAAGATCAATGTATTCCTGCAGGGCATCGAGTGCTTGCTCACGTTGATCAGAAAGTTCAAAAACCAGAATGCTTTTATAAAGAATGCTGACATCATCTGGCGCCATTTCTCGGGCCTTGGAGATTTCTGACAGTGCCTTTTCTTTGGCACCGGATTTTATGTAATAGAGGGCCAAACTTGAACGAAGATTGGCATCCGCCGGATTGGTAGAGAGCAATTCTTCAGCCAATTGAATGGCATGTTGACAAGCTTTGTTGGCCTTTTCTGCATATCCAGGCGTATACCGATAGCTGTCAGCCAGGTTGGCCCAGATCACATAATCATTCTCTCCCAAATTGATCGCTTCTTCATACATGGTCATGGCATCGGCATATCGGCCTTGATAAAAGTATATTGTACCCATATTGGAGTAGGCTGCTGCATCAGGTTTGATGGCAATAGATTTTTCAAACATGGCTTTTGCTGATTCGGTTCGACCCAATAAGTAATAGATAGTGATCAGGTTGTTATAAGCAAGAACATTTTCTGGCATCAATTCTGTGGCCTGGAGGAACATTTTCTCTGCATCGCTGTAGCGGCCATGCAGGTAGTAGAAAACGCCAAGGTTGTTGTATCCATGCCAGTAACTTGGGCTCAATTTTATAGCTTTTTTGTAGGACTTTTCTGCTTCTTGGAGCTTTCCAGATTCCTCATAGGCGAGACCTAGATTTAGGTGAGCATCAAAGTTAGCCGGATCAATTGCTATCGCTTGCTGGAATTCTCTGATCGAATCCTCATAGTAACCCCTCTCTCTATAAATAGTTCCAAGCGTGAGATGAGCTGAGGTCAGGCTAGAATTGATTTGAATTGCCTGGCTGCAAGCGGATTGAGCTTCTTCAACCAAGTCAGGATTTTTCGTGAGTTTGTATTTAAGCCAATATGTTTCAGCCAATCCTGCGTAAGAAAGAGCGTAGTTGGGATCTTTATCGATTGCCCGCTCAAGCAGGCTAATGGCGGTATCAAGGTTTTCTCCTTTCTCATTTTGCTCGAGATAACCGCGTGCTTGCAAGTAGAGCTGAAAAGCCTCTGGAATACCTGTCCCTCCAGCAGCCAATAGCTGGAGAGTTTTAGGTTCAAGCTCTATTTTGAGCATTTTTGCCACATTGATAATGATGCCTTCCTGCAAAGTGGAAACGTTACCGATATGTTCAGTGATATCCAGGGAATTCTTTTGCCGCAAAGTCTTTGTATCTACAAGAGTCAAAGTCAAGCGAACCATATCCCCGATGCGGTTCATGCTTCCGGTTAAAGCAAAACTCACTTTGAATAACCTTTTTGCTTCACTGGCGCTCGTCATTCTGCGTTTGCTCACTTCCTGAGCAGGCACAACCCATAGTCCTCTGTGAAATTGCCTCAATTGGATGAGCTTGTTGGTTAGGCTCTCCACCAGACCATCACAAAAAGCACGATTGGATGAGTCGCCACCAGTGATGGTGAAAGGGAGCACTGCCAGTGCCTTCTCAGAAGGTATGATCTCAAAGCCTGTCCACTTCTCTACGACCTTACGGCTTGGTGGGAGAAGAAGGACGAGTAATAGAGCAAGAGCTAGCCCGGCAAAAGCAATAGCAATATTTCGCAGAAGTTTTGGGAAAGGGTGCAGGGCTTTAGTTTTTTCAACAGGAATAGAAATCTTTTCTAGCTTCAGATCTTGCTTCAACTTCTCGAGATCTACTTTAAGGTCACCAACTGTTGGGTAGCGCTCTTCTCTGTTCTTTTTCAGGCACTTATTGATGATAGCCTCAAACTTCAGAGAAATGCCGCCCTGCAAACTCGTAATGGGCTCGGGATTTTTATTAAGAATGGAGTACAAAATCACTTGATCATACTCCCCTCTGAAAGGCAGTTTTCCTGTAAGCATCTCATAAAGGACAACACCTAAAGACCAGATGTCTGTTCGCTGATCTACAGCTTCTCCTGAGGCCTGTTCAGGAGACATATAGGCCACTGTGCCCATGATTGTGGCTGTTCTGGTGAGTTTTGTTGCTTCAGCTAATTTGGCTAAGCCGAAATCCATAATCTTCGCCTGACCTTTTTCTGTTACCATAATATTGCCACTCTTGATGTCCCGATGAATAATCCCTCTCTCATGTGCATCCTGGAGGCCATCAGCCACTTGGCTAGCAATGTCCAGAGTCTCTTTGAGTGCAAGAGGGCCAAATTCAATTCTCTCCTTCAGACTCTGCCCGCTTATATATTCCATTGAAATAAAAGTCTTGTTTTCCACTTCGTCGATTTCGTAGATAGTGGTGATGTGGGGATGATTGAGGGAAGCGGCAGCCCTTGCTTCATGGACAAAACGTGTTTTTTCCTTCTTGCTTTTAAGGGCTTGGGCAGTGATAAATTTCAAAGCGACAATGCGTTTGAGTTTTGTATCCTCGGCTTTGTAGACAACACCCATGCCGCCCTCGCCGATTTTTTCCAGGATCTTATAATGTGAGATAGTTTTCCCGATCATTATTTCTAAACCTATTTTCTGTTCCTCTTTACCTCCCCTTAAAAGCTTTTAACACAGCAAAAATTTGAAGTCAAATATTTCATGAGAAAATTTCATGAGAAAATACCAAGGCAAATTCAAATTGACAAAGAAGGAATTTTGTCTATTAATGGTAGAGAATTGAAATTTTGAGGTCAATTTTGGCAAGCAGTCGCCTCTTGTCTTTAGATGCTTTCCGCGGCCTGACCATAGCTGGAATGATCGTGGTTAATAATCCTGCAAGCTGGCAGTATGTCTATCCTTCGCTTCGCCATGCAGAATGGCACGGCTGGACACCGACAGACTTTATTTTCCCCTTTTTCCTCTTCATTGTTGGAGTATCCATTGCTCTCGCTCTTTCCAAAAGAGCAGAGCAAGGCCCGAGGAAATCCAGCCTCTATTTCAAAATTTTCAAAAGAAGCTTGATCATTTTTGCGCTCGGAATTTTGCTCCATCTGATTCCCCGCTTTAACTTCGAAACTCTGAGGATTCCTGGGGTATTGCAACGCATCGCCCTTTGCTATCTTTTTTCTGCTCTCATCTTCCTCAACACAAGGACAAAGGGAAAGGCCGTAGCTTCATTTTCTTTTCTCGCAGCTTACTGGCTAATCATGAAATTGGTGCCTGTTCCGGGATATGGCGCGGGAATTCTGGATTACAAGGGGAATCTCTGTGCTTATATCGATACAAAGCTCCTTGCTGGCCACCTCTATAAGCCTGATTTCGATCCTGAGGGGATTTTGAGCACATTCCCGGCGATTGCAACGACTTTGCTCGGAACTCTAACCGGTGATTGGCTGCGAACGAAAAAAACTGTTCTCGAGAAAACATTTGGCCTTTTTGTTGGAGGGGCTTTCTTTACTGCTCTGGGACTTTTGCTCCATCCCTTTTTCCCTATCAACAAGCAGCTTTGGACAAGTACTTATGTTCTTTTCAGTGCAGGTGCGGCCATGCTTCTTCTTGTTGTTTGCTTTGGAGTCATGGAAGGCCTCGGGTTTAAAAAGTGGGCTGCTCCATTTCTTGTGCTTGGCACAAATGCCATAACAGTTTTTGCTGGCTCTACTTTGATGGTCAAACTGATTTTTTTGATAAAAATATCAACAGACGGAAAGGTGACATCAATCCCAGGCTATCTCTATAGTCATTTTCTTTCTCCTTTGGCAGGTCCTTACTTGGGTTCTTTGATTTATCCTTTGTTTTTGCTCCTCATCTGGATTGGAATAATGATTCCTCTTTATAGAAATAAAATATTTATCAAAATCTGATTGAAGGTTCGACTTGAATAAACTTTTTAGAACAAGGAGCCAAATGAAAAAATGGAATAATAAAAAATTTTTCAGACATACTTTGATAACTATGACTGCTATTTGCATCTCAAGCGCGATTTTTCTGCCCGCTTGTAAGGCCAAAAAAAATGAAGCTATGCCACCAATCCAAAAGCAACAGAAAGTGAAACCTGGAGTTGAAGTTTTTCTTGAAAATCACCTAGATTTGGTAAAAGGCAAAAAAGTAGGTCTAATAACCAATCCAACCGGTGTGGATAGCCATCTTCAGAGCATCGTAGATCTTTTTTCGCAAAACCCTGAAATTCATCTTGTCGCTCTCTATGGACCAGAACACGGTATAAGAGGAGATGCCCAGGCGGGCGAATATATCCCTTTTTATATCGATAAAAAATATAACCTCCCTGTCTTCAGCCTCTATGGTCAATCGATGAGGCCAGAAGCTGGGATGCTGAAAAATATTGATGAATACATGCGATCTTTCGATACCAAAAGCACAGGGAAGACGCCTGAAATAGCGATGGTAAAAGACATAGATGTCTTGATCTTTGATATACAGGATGTGGGGACGAGAGTTTATACTTACATAGCCACCATGGCCTATTCGATGCAGGCATGTGCGGAATGCGGGATTGATTTTATCGTCTTGGATAGGCCGAATCCTATAAATGGCCTGGATATAGAAGGCCCTATCCTTGAGTATCCTGAGTACAGCTCTTTTGTCGGGCTTTATCCCATACCGCAACGACATGGAATGACAGTCGGCGAGCTGGCAAAGCTTTTCAATGAAAAATTCTTGGAGAAAAAAGCCAATTTAAGAGTTATTCCCATGCAAGGATGGAAAAGGGGAATGTGGTATGATGACACATCTCTTCCCTGGGTCATCCCTTCGCCGAACATTCCGACATCGGACACAGCCACAGTCTACCCTGGCCAGGTTTATTTTGAGGGCACGAATGTCTCTGAAGGAAGGGGCACAACAAAGCCCTTTGAACTATTTGGCGCGATCTGGATTGATGGAAATGAGCTGGCAAAGAGGCTTAATGAACTCAATCTGGCTGGAGTCAAATTCAGAGAAGCCTGGTTTACACCGACTTTTTCCAAGTATCAAGGGCAACTCTGCGGGGGTGCACAGATCCATGTTATTGATAGAAGCCTTTATCGTCCATTTGAGACTGCCCTTCACATCGTCAGAATAATAAGGGAGATGTATCCTGATAAGTTCGAGTTCCACAAAGACTATTTTGACAAGATCATGGGAACTTCAAAAGTTAGAGAGGCATTGGAAAAAGGTGTTTCCATCAAAGATATTATGGAAAGCTTTAAAGAAGGCTTAGATAAATTTTCTGAGCTTCGAAAATCCTATTTGCTTTATTAAGTGCTCAGCCGTAATTTACGTCCTTCCGATCAAACTTGATTATCAAATTAATAGGAAAAATGGATAGAGGAGCCATTTTTTAAAAATCTCCTGCATTTTTTTTGAGGCGACTTATTGAAAAGAATCGCCTTTTTCTCGTAAAATTATCCTCTTCCTTAAAACAAGAAAGATTTGAATTCAAGGAGAGAAAATTTTTCTTATGCCCTTTCCAACAAGTTGTGTGGAATCTAGCCGCATTCTCTTGAAAAAGCGAGAACTCTATGAGCAGGATGGAGTGTTTCCTCCGAGCGTTATCGACTATGTGGTAAAACTTCTTCAGGCTGAAAATGATGAATTCATGAACAAGAAGTTAGCAAACTTGTCTGCAGATGATCGGCCTCATGAGACTCACAAAATCATGCACAAAGATTTGCATCGGCATTAAAAATTTGAGATTGTTTCTGGGTTTTGCCCTAATGAGATGAGTTAAAATCACATGATTTTAACGTAAGAATCAAGAATCTGAGATCATGCCTAAAGAGACCATGACTCCTCGGGAACGCTGGCTTGCTGTCCTCTCTCGCCAGCAGCCAGACCGGGTGCCTATGGATTATTGGGCGACAAAAGAAGCTACAGCCAAGCTCATGAGGCATCTTGGCTGTCCCAACAAGCGTCTGATGCTTCAGAAACTTCATATTGATTTTGTGGTAAAGGTTGAGCCGAGCTATGTTGGTCCTCAGCTTCCAAGACAGACAGATGTTTTTGGCTGCAAATACAGAAATGTGGACTCTGGCGCAGGCATTCACAAAGAATGTGTTTATCATCCTTTAGCCATTTACAGATCACTCAAAGAGATAAAACGTCACTACCTTTGGCCTGACCCTGAGTGGTAGGACTACAGTGTTATAAAAAACCAGGTTAAAGGGAATGAGATGTACCCCATTCAGGGTGGAGGTTCTGAGCCTTTCTTAATCTACAAGAATCTTCGGGGCCAGGAACAGGCGCTTATGGATCTTGTCTCAAATCAAGAACTTGTTCACTTTTGTCTGGATAAACTCTTTCACTTGGCCTACGAGAATTCCAGGCGCATCTTTGAGCAGATCCCAGGCCAGGTGACGCTCTCCTATGTGGCTGAAGATATGGGAGGACAGACAGGCTTGATGTTCTCACCTTCGCATATCCATGAGTTCTTCATACCACGCATGAAAAGAATCATCAACCTTGCCCATCAGGCTGGAGCTTTTGTCTTTCACCATAATGATGGAAATATCCGCCGAATCATCCCTGATATGATTGAAGCTGGTATCGATATTCTCAACCCGATTCAGTGGCGGATCCGCGGCATGAACCGCAGGCGTTTAAAGCGAGAGTTTAGTGATAAGGTTGTATTTCATGGAGCTATGGACAGCCAGTATACCCTGGCTTTCGGCAAAACTGAAGAAGTGCGGCAGGAGGTTCTGGACAACCTGCATATCTTGGGAAAAGAGGGCGGCTATATTCTGGCGCCCTGTCATAACATCCAGGCAGTCAGCCCAGTTGAGAACGTCCTGGCCATGTACGAAACAGGCTATGAGCATGGATGGACATAAGTCTTATTTCCAGCCCGGAATCAACTCCTTTGGCATATATGGTCTTCGCCGAGCGCATATTCCACAGCAGCTTTTGCATGGATCCGTGTTGTGTCAAACAGAGGGATATCATAATCCTCTTGATCAACTAATAAAGGTATTTCTGTACACCCCAAAATAATCCCTTCAGCCCCTTTTGCGACAAGATGACCTATTATTTTTTTGAATTTATCCTTGGAAAGCTTTTTTATTTCTCCCAAGCAAAGTTCATCATAAAGGATTTGGTGAATGACTTGCCTTTCTTCTTCATCAGGGATGATGACCTCAAGTCCATACTTTTCTTGCAATCTGCCCTTGTAAAAATCTTCTTCCATGGTAAATTTAGTTCCCAACAGTCCAACCTTTTTCAGTCCCTGTGCTTTAATCTTTTCTGCGGTGACATCAGCTATATGGAGCAAAGGAATTTTTGTGCTCTTCTGGACTTCCCCTGCCATCTTGTGCATCGTATTGGTGCAGATGACGATAAAGTCTGCGCCGGCCTTTTCTATTCTCTGAGCGGCGTCAATCATCAGTCGAGTCGCTTCCTCCCATTTTCCCTGATGCTGCAATTTTTCCACTTCTTTAAAATCTACGGAGTACATGATACTTTTGGCAGAATGAAATCCCCCGAGCTTCTCTTTAACAGTCTCGTTGATGACGCGGTAATACTCAAGGGATGATTCCCAGCTCATGCCGCCGATGAGGCCGATTGTTTTCATTCCTTTTCTCCCTATAACACCTTGAATTGATTGTTCTTTCAGGATACCAAAATTTGGAGGAAATTCCTATCAGTAAACCTTTAAATTTCGGCTTGACCTCAAATTTTCTGGCGTGTTAAAGTCTGAATGAGAAAATTACTAAAAGAAAGGAAAAAAATGAAAAAGATAATCTCGCTTCTCTTTTTATTCTTTTTCCTGATGGGCGTGATTTATTTGAATCAAAAAACATATTCTCAGGAGAGAGAATATGGATCTTCAGATTTTAAAGAAAGAAGGGATAAGCTTCTTTCTCTCATTTCCGACGGTGTAGCAGTCATAAGTAATAGCTCAGGAATATCCGGGAGAACAAGGACAAATCCTGAGTTTTATTACTTGACAGGAGTTGATGTTCCTGATGCCAAAATAATTTTAATTCCTCTTGAAATAGCTGAAAAAACCTCAAACCCAGAAAGCTGGAAGACAACTCTCTATCTTCCACCCAAAGACCCGAGAAAAGGAGTATGGGATGACCCGGAGCTTTTTCCAGGTGAAGAGGCTATGAAAGAAACAGGGATTGAAAACACTGCTGATATCAATGTTTTTAATTCAGATCTGGCAAAGTTAAGCTCTATCACTGATACCATTTATCTTGCCTATGGAACACAGGTTCAATTTGTGGAAAATATTAAAAAAATAATGCCCAATGTAAAAATCAAAAACATTTCTCCCTTTCTTGATGAGATGAGATGGAGCAAATCGGCCAAAGAGATTGAGATAATGAAAAAGGCCTGTGGTCTTACAGTGGAAGCTTTTAAAGAAGTGGGGAGATTCACAAGGCCTGAAGTCTATGAATATGAAGTTGAAGCTCTTGTGAATTACATCTTCAGAAAAAATGGAGCTGAAGGGGCTGCATTCACCATAATCGGTTCTGGCCCTAACTCCTGCATTCTGCATCACATGAAGAATGATCGCAAGATGGAAGATGGAGAATTGCTGGTCGTCGATATCGGTGTAGTCTATAAATCTCTTTCCACTGATTTAACCAGGACTATACCTGTTTCAGGAAAATTCAGTCCTGAGCAGAAAAAAATTTATCAAATAGTTTTAGAAGCCCAGAAAAAGGCTATTTCGATTGTCAAACCCGGGGTGACATTGGCAGAGGTACATAAGGCTGCCATGGATGTTATTGATGAAGCTGGATACGGAAAATATTTTATCCATGGAACAAGTCATTCATTGAATGGAGGTTCTCCCTACAAGCCTACAACTCTTGGCCTTAAACTCACGGGAATGTATGGAAAATACAGAATGAATAACTATTTTGCTGCAGATAACTCTCTCTTGCCAGGCTGCATGTTTACGATTGAGCCCGGTATCTATATTCCAGAGAAAAACCTGGGAATTAGAATTGAAGATGATATCTTAGTCACAGAAATTGGCCACGAAATCCTAACGAAAAATGCGCCAAAAGAAATTGATGAAATAGAAGATTTAATGAAAGAAAAGCTAATCTATATCAAGGAAACTCGAGATAGATCTTGAGTCGTTTTTGAAAATTGATTTTTTATAAATGTATGCTATAATAAAATAAACCTTGTTTGGCTGGCTGTACAGGGTTTTGTGTATTACCCTCCTTCATTATCCCCTTTTTGCTTAATTTTCCCCAAACCCCAAACAGCCAGCATCTTATTCATCTTCCACGAAAATTTTCCTTTACCAGATTTTTTCTTTCTTATAAACTAAGAAACCCTACAGGGCATTTTCTCTTAAGATTAAGAAAAGATGGAGATCATAGACAAAAAGGAAACATTCTGGAATCGGGGTTTTATTGTTGGCCTGTTTGGCTATTTCTTTTTATACCTGAGTGTCACTCTTTTCTACTTTTTCCCTCTTTTTCTCAAACAGTTCAATGCTTCCAGGAGCCGGGTTGGTTTGATCATGGGCATCCACAGCTTTATGGCAATCCTCATTCGACCTTTTTTTGGGCGGCTAATGGATGTCAAGGGAAGAAGAAAAATATCCCTTTTTGGCACAGGTCTTTTGATTGTCATTTTGCCGTGGTTTCATCTTATCAGAGATGCAGGATTCTTGCCTTTTGTTTTGAGAGCTTTGACTGGGATTGGAGCGGGCATCAGCCTTTCAGCCACCCTGACTATCTGTTCGGATTTAGCCCCTCGAGATAAATTAGCTCATTCACTGGGCATAGTTGGTGTGGCAGGCCTCACAGCCAGTGCTCTGGGACCTCTTCTTGGAGAAGAAATTGTCAATCGTTTTGGCTTTGGCGGCCTTTTTAGCGCCAGCACAGCGTTTCTTGTTGCTTCATTTTTCTCGATTATTCTCACCAGAGAAGTCCTCAGACTTGATAATGCGAAGCAGTTTCCCAGGCCAAAATCTTTAAGAAATGTTTCGCTCTTTATCATCCTCATCATATCTTCGATGCCAATTTTCCATGGAGCAGTCAGAAGTACCATTGATTATTTTATAGTTCTTTTCGGGAAATCCATCCCCATCGATAGAGTAGGTCCTTTTTTTCTTGCGTTTTCCATTGCCGCAATTTTGACTCGGCTAGGGATCGGCGACTTATCAGATCGTTACGGTCGAAAACAGGTCATCTTTCCGGCTGCCCTAATCATCAGCCTGAATATGTTCTTGATTTCTCTAGTCAAAAACTTTTGGATGTTTGTTTTGACTGGTTTTATCGGAGGCTTCGGCCAGGGTCTTATTTTTCCCGCCTTGAGCACGTATGTCATTGATATTTTCGGAGAAGAGAATAAAGGATTAGCCCTGAGTCTTTATCTCTCCTTGTTTGATGTGGGCATGGGAATGGGCTCACCTTTTTTTGGCTGGATTTCTGACCTCTTTGCCTACAGGAAGATGTATCTTTTTGCAGGAATAATCTTCTTTGTGATCAGCACTCTGTTCACGCTCAAAGCGCCTTCCCCAAAGTTGAGAAAGGGAAATTAAAAAGGTTCATTGAAATTGATTAAAGATGAGTGGTAAAATTGAAAAATAATTCATACAAAGGGAATATCATGAGAGAAAATTATACTTTTTCATTCAATCGTCGGGAGTTTATTAAGGCCTCAGTTGCAGGCGTAATCTCTTTTCGAGCACTTCCTTTTGATCTCCTTGAGAAGGAAAAAATTAGCGGAAAAGCCAAAATTGCCCTTTTTAAGACCCAGGACAGGAAAAAAGGAGTTAGAGAGGTTCTCCGCGTTCTCGACTTTCCGCCGCTCAAAGGGAAAAAAATCTTGCTCAAGCCCAATTTCAACACGGCTGACCCTACACCTGGTTCAACTCACAATGATACATTGAGCGAGCTCATAGGAGAGCTAAAAAAGAGGGGAGCTTCTGAAATCACAATAGGGGAGAGGAGTGGCCCTCCGCCAACTCGAAGTGTTTTAGAGGATAAAGGAATTTTTGAGCTAGCCAAGGAACTGGGATTTCAGATTCTGAACTTTGAGGAGCTGGGAGATGCGGACTGGGTTCATTTTAATCCGCCAGGAAATCATTGGCCAGAAGGGTTTTACTTGGCAAAGCCGGCTGTTGAGGCTGAATACTTTGTCTCCACGTGCTGTCTCAAGACACATCAGTATGGGGGTGTCTTTACTCTATCCTTGAAATTGGCTGTTGGTTTAACTCCAAAGAAATTGATGCGCCAACTTCACAGCTCTCCGGATATGAGGAAAATGATTGCCGAGCTGAATCTTGGCTATAGACCGAGATTGATCGTATTGGATGGAGTAGGAGCATTTGTCGATGGCGGCCCTTCCATGGGGAAAAAGAAAGAGGCGGATGTTTTTATCGCTGGAACTGACCGAGTTGCTGTGGATGCTGTTGGCGTGGCTGTGCTTAAAGAACTTGGTTCCAACGAGGTCATCATGAATACGAAAATATTTGAGCAGGAACAGATCAAAAGGGCGGTGGAACTCAGCTTGGGCATAAGTCAAGCCGAGCAGATTGAATTCGTCACTCCAGATGATCCAAGTCGCCTTTATGCAGATAAGTTAAAGTCTATTTTGGCTCAAGGGTAGTTTCAATGAGTCTCTATGATCTCGTTCTTTCGCGAAGATCTATTCGCCAATTCAGGCCAGAATCAATTTCAAGGGATACTTTAAGAAAATTGGTCAATGCAGCGCGATTTGCTCCTTCTGCTAGTAATCTTCAGCCGCTTGAATTTGTTGTGGTCGATGAGGAAGAAACGAGGAAGAAAATCTTTCCCTGTTTGAAATGGGCTGCATTCATTGCTCCTCAGGGCAATCCAAAGCCTGGACAGGAGCCCGTGGCTTATATCGTTGTCTTAGTCAATTTTAAAGTGAAAGAAAAAGGGTTTGAGTATGACCTTGGAGCAGCCATGGAGAATATGATCCTTGCTGCCTGGGAGGAAGGAATAGGTAGTTGCTGGATTGTCACGATAGACAGGGATAAAATCAGAGAAATCCTGAACATCCCTCAAGATTTTAGAGTCGATTCCGTCCTAGCTCTTGGCTTCCCGGCTGAAAAGCCTTTGGCAGAAGAGATGAAAGATTCCACCAAGTACTGGAAGGACAAGGATGGCCAGCTTTATGTCCCAAAGCGGAAACTGGAAAGTATCATCCACTTCAATAAATTTTAAATTTTTATTCTCCAGCAATAAGAAGCTCTGAGATTTTGAGTGTAGGGCCTGAGACGGGACTTTGAAAATCAAGGTCCTGCCCAACCATTTCTATGTTATTCAGAATTTCCCCCAGGTTTCCGGAGATAGTAATTTCTGATACAGGATAGGCAATTTCGCCTTTCTCAACCCATAAGCCAAAAGCTCCCCGGGATATATCCCCAGTCACAGGATTGAGTCCATGGCCCAGCGTCCTTATCAAAATCAATCCCTTTTGTGTCGAGGAAATAATTTCTTGATGAGAGTACGTTCCGGGTTCGAGATAAAAATTATTGGGGCTGACCGAAGTTCCATCTGCGTTTCCCGTGGATTGGAGTTTCAATTTCCGGGCCGCATAGGTGTTCGAAAGATAGTTTTTGAGTATTCCTTTTTCCACGACAAGAGTTTTTTGGCAGGCAACTCCCTCTGAATCAAAAGGTCTTGTTCCAAGCTTTCCAGGCATAAGCCCATCATCTAAAACTGTAATCTTACGATTCCCGATTCTCTCTCCAAGTTTGCCCACAAGAAAAGAAGTCTTCTGGTAAATACTCACAGCTGAGACACAGGCAAAGAGAAAGCCCAGAAGCCAGGAAGTCATCATCGGTTCAAAAATAACAGGTACTTTTTGGGTCCTTATTTTCTTGGGATTCAGTTGGCGCGTTGTCCTTTCCACAGCCTTTTTAGCGATTTCTTCTGGCGGTTGGAGGTCTTTAAAATGGATTTTAGAAGAAAACCAATAATCCTCAACACGGTTATCCGTCTCTCCAGCTTGGAGCCCAAGGCTCAGGCTGCAATATGTCTGGTCATATTGGCCGAGAAAGCCGTTCGAATTAGCCAGGATCACTTTGACCTCATTTGTGATGGAGCTTGCCCCGTGAGAATTGGAAATTCTCTTATCTTTGAGCGCAATCTTTTCTGTCTCCAAGGCTAAGTTTATCTTCTTCTCCGAACTAAGTTCTGCAATTTCAGGGTCAAAAAGATTTAGGGATGAGATATCAATTTTTTTATCAGATGGCGGGGGCAGTCCAGAGAATTCATCAGGATTGGCCAGGGTTGTACGTTTGATGGCATTTTTCAGGAGGTGCTGAAGTGTTTCTCTAGATAGGTCCGAGGATGTGGCAAAAGCTGTTCTTTTATCTTTGATAACTCTTAAACTAAGGTATTTCGTCCCTGCCTCGATGAGATTTTCGATATTTCCCAACCTGACATCAACGCTGAATTCATAACCATCAGCGATGGCTATTTCCACTTCATCTGCTCCATTTCGCTTTGCAAAGGTCACAAGGCTTTCGGCAAGTCCTGTCAAATCTTGGGTGCTTTCTCTGTCTTTCATCTCTTTCCCCCGACTGTCATTCGGGAAATTTTGATTGTCGGACAGCCGTCTGTGACAGGGATTTCCTGGCCTTCCTTGCCGCATGTTCCTGTTTGAAGGCCAAATTTCAAGTCAGAACCGATCATCTCAATCTTCTTCAAAATATCGATATTGGTCCCGATTAATGTTGCCTGTTTCACTGGCGCTGTCAATTTCCCATTTTCAATCAGATAACCAAGACTGACAGAAAAGGTGAATTTGCCAGAATCTTCCACCTGGCCGCCCGTGAATTTTTCAGCATAGAATCCTTTTTTGACTGACTTGAGGATTTCTTCAGGCGAGTGCTCTCCCTTATCAATGTAAGTATTGGCCATCCTGGGGATAGGAATTGACGCGAAGTCCTGGCGTCGGCCATGTCCAGTAAGGGGCATGTTCATCAATTTCGAAGAGAGCCTGTCCTGGAGCAAGCCCTTCATCACACCTCTTTCGACAAGAAGAGTCTTTTTAGGCAAAGTGCCTTCATCGTCCACATTGTAAGAGCCGCGGAAAAGGGGAATTGTCGGGTCATCATAGATATTGACCTGGGAATTGCCCACTTTTTTTCCCATCTTGTTCCAGAAAATGGAGGTCTTTTTCCGATTAAGATCTGCTTCGAGAAGATGGCCGACTGCTTCATGGACCAAAACTCCGCTATGGCCTGGAGAAAGGACAACAGGCATTTCTCCGGCGGGCGCTTCTACTGCTTCGAGGAGATTTAAAGACTCTCTGGCTGCTTCTTTTCCAATTTCTGAAGGTCGAAGCTCGTTTCTGAAATATTCTAGCCCCACTCTTCCGCCTCCGCCTGAAAAGCCGTATTCACGCTTTCCCTCTTTTTCAGCAATGGCAAGGCAGGCAAGTTTAATCAGAGGCCGAGTGTCAGAGATCATCAGGCCCTCTGAATTGACCACAGTTACATATTGAATTTGATCCTGAAGAGATGCCTTGACCTTCTGTATTTTTTTATCAAATCTTTGGGAAGTGAAATAGGCTTCTTTGACCAACTCTATTTTTTTCTCTAAATCTGCACTGTGAGGAGGCTCAAGCACTGGAAAAAAGTTATGGGAGACCTGAGTGCGGCTAAGAAGCGCGGCGCTTCCTGGAATGGATGCCTGGGCAATTGAGGCTGCAGATAAGGCAGCTTTCTTGATCTTTTCAAAGGAGAGGTCGTTTGTATATCCATAACCAGTTTTATCGCCAGCTAAAACTCTTATGCCCAAGCCGAGGATTATGCTTTCCGCAGTCTCTTTGATAATATCTTCTTCCATATTGATAAAATTATAGACTCTGTATTCAAGGAATATCTCGGCGAAATCTCCGCCCCGTGAGAGGGCAATGTTCAGGATTTTCTGGATATCTTTTTCCGAAATTTTGAAGTGATCTTCAAATTCCATGTATTTTCCTTCTACTATCTAATGATATATTTTCTTTATCAAAAGCCAGGCAATAAGGTCAAGCAAGATATTATGCTGGTGAGCATTTATTTTTCTGTGAGAAGCAAAAATTAAAAAAGAACGAATCGTCCCTTTTTCCTTTTTTCAAGAAAAGGAAAGGCGAGGATAAGAAGGCTTACTATTCCCAGCGAGTATTCAAAAATATTGGTGAGAAGATGGACGCCTATTCCGGAAAGGATAGCTAGGCGAGCCTCAAAATTCATCAGCTTAAAAGTTATCGCCCAGGCTGACTCCCAGGTACCAAACCCTGCAATTCCTTTGATTGGAAGCAGAGACGTGAGTTCGGCTCCAGTCGTGCCCAAGATTAATTTCCAAAAACTCAGTTTTCCAAGGGAAAATCCGTGGCTACGAAGCAGGGAGAAAAGAAGAAAATAAATGGAGACATACTTCAAAAGACGCAAAAAGAAGGAGAGGAGCGAAATTGGCAGATATATTTTTCTCGTCTTAATCTGGGAAAGGCTTTCCATTGTCAAGTTGAACTTTTCTACTGATATTTTTGCCCAACTTCTTTTCTCCATTCTAAAAACTTTGAGCAGGGAGCAATATATCTTCAGAAGAAAAGAAGCAAATGGAATGATCTTCCAGAGAATGAAAAAGATGGCCAGGAAAAAAAGCAGAGAGAGAATAACGAGGTAGATATTAGAAATGGATGTTGCACCAAGGCCCAAAGCTGCGATGGCCAAGATCAAAAAAGGGCTCAGGGTAAGAAAATCAAAGAGAAATGCCAGGACAAATGTTGAAGTAGCAGCTTCAAAGGAGAAGCTCAATCTTCTGTTGAGGATGTAGATATAAGACAGAGAGCCTATTCTCCAGGGAAGTAGGTCAATAAGGCTATTCCGGACAAAAGTAACCAACAAAATATTCCTCCAACCCACATAGCGAGGGCGGAGGAGCAGTTTGTAACGCCAGGCACGAAGCACTGCAGCTCCAAGTGCTACCAGCACATAGACGGCAAGCGCGGGGAAATATATCCGCTTAAGCGTTTGGATCAAGTCCTGGGTTTCGATTTGAGAGAGAAGAACCCAGATGAGGATAATGGAGACGGCAAAAGAGAGGACAATGTAGATCCACTTATTTTTTGGCATCTCTGTATATTATTTTTCCCTTTCTGGATTTGTCAAATCTTATTGAAAAAAATGAATACAAAAGGAAATGGGTCGGAACGAGCTCTAATTAGTTTGCCCTTTGATACTGGAATGATGAGAAGAGGCATGATGGGGATGATACATAATTATCTGCTTAAAAGGACTTAAGATCCCTCACTTGGCAACAAGCATGCCGGTTCGAGTCCGGCCCTCAGCACACTGCCTTCCCTGATTGAGTTTGCTAACATTAAAGAATGCAATTGGTATGCAAATCGCAAAATAAAATTTTCTTTCTTCGCGAGAATCGCTATCGAATTTTTCTCTATTGTTAACGGAAGAATGAGTTCGGGACAGCCGGCGCCAAAATTTAGTTTATCTGATGGAAGCTTTGATAAATTTGTCACTAAGCATCCGTTTCTCGGATCAATTGAAATATGTCCAACGTTGGGCGGCATGTGAAGAACTACCAAATGCCAGGGAATAAGCGATATTTAGTCTTTTGCAGGTATTCCTGATAGCCCTTAAGTTCTCTCACAAGTACACTTTCTTCATTCCGTATTCTTACTACGAGGAGGGGAATGATCAACAGCGAAGGGATCATTGCCCAATAGGATCCCAATGCTAGGGGGGAAAAGATATACATTATTGATACCCCCAGATACATTGGGTGACGAACTATGGCATACGGCCCGCTGCTGATGACTTTCTGCTCCTGCTCTACTTCGATGATACGGGATGCGTAGCGATTCTCTCTGAATACAAGAAAAATCATACCATAGCCGAGCAATACAAGAATATCTGCAGCGATTACCACTACAACGGGAACATTTGACCACTCAAAACGCTTGTCAAAGCCAGGGAGCAGAAAGGCAAGGAGAAAGTAGGGATACGAGAGTTTGATAATTAGTTTTTGCTTCGCTTCTTTTTCTCTCATCCTCATCCTTCGTTCCAGCAGTTCAGGCTCGTTTTTGAGCAAATAGGTTAAAACAAAGAACATGGGGATAAAGAGGATGGCCAAATACGCCCAGGCTTCCCAGTAAGCAAATGTCCCAGCAGGCAGGAAGAACATGGCTAACAGCACAGGGATAACTACCAGGAGTCGCGCATAAACCATTTTCATCAATTCACCCCGTGAAAGTTGATTGTTGCTCATTGTATCTCCTTGCCAAATCCAGGCGCATAACGCTGCGGTTCAGCCGCCGTCGACTCTGGCAAGACTCGCCACGCATACCCGCGCCGAAGGCGGTCGGCTGCACGCCGTGGTTATGCGGCTCACACTCAATCCCTCTCGCGTCGTGATGGATTCTTCTTATCCTCGCCAGTACTCCATAGGTACGCACGAATCAGGTATATGAGCCAAACACCGAGCACAACGGCGAACGTCCAGATAAGGGATGCTGGGAATCCCTTCTCGCGTTGAAAAACTGGGAACCCGACCACGACAACGATGGTCGACAGAACGATGGCCACCCGTATCCAGAATCTGTTGTAAAGCTTTGGCATATCTATCACCTCCACATAATGTAAGTCTGAGCTGCGCGAGGTGACAAAGCCACTGAATGAAAATATAACTTTCTCTCTCTTATACTTTACTTTTCTAACGCTTTGCCCTCCGAAAGAGGAGCCAACAGGCCCAGACGGAATAGCCGATTGAAACAGGAAAACCAACATAGGACAGCGAATACGGCACCATCCTCGTCCCAACCACGATGGGCCAATAGTACACAAGCCTGAGGAGATGAAAGATCCCGACGAGAAAGAAGATGGCGCCCGAAATAATCAGGTACAGTTTTTGGCTCATCTCATCAGGCCATTGTTAGGCTGCACTGTTTTGGGCCAAACCGGCACCTCTCCTATGCTCCTTCTATACCCACCAGGATCACTGGAGCTCCGCCAGAAGAGATCCGTACAGCATCGCCAGCCAACTCTTGCATCGCTGGCGTGCTCATGGCCTGCTGCAGGGCCTCGACCGATGGGAAGGACATCGTGAACATCCGGTAGTAGACGGGATTGCCCTGCGGCGTCTCCACGAAGCGCGTCACCATATAGGGCTGCACATGCGGCGGGATCTGCACCTTCTCCTGCAAGAGCTTGAGGTGCTTCTGGTAGTCCCGATTGAACTGGCTGATGTCGGCCGGATAGGGATAGAGCACGATGAGTTTTACTTCAGCCATTTTTTCCTCCTATTGGTGATGTGTGAAACAGACTTCATGAGCGGCCAAACTATTCATATATAGCATGCCTTTTTTTGATACAAATTATTAGTGAGGAACGTCGTCTGTTGAGTGATTCCCTCACTTATTCCAGCAAAATTGCAATATTATCTTATTGTTATCCATATTAGATTGCAAGTCGCATATTTGACCATGGTCATATCCAACTTGGGAGAATTTTTTGGAAATCAATCAGACAAACCTTTAGTGGATAAGAAGTTCCTTTTCCGCTGCGATGGCTGAGCGAACAGTCATGTGTCGATTTTCCCATCCTGCCATCGTCATAGATGATGAATCATGACGTAAAGGGATGTCAAATCAAGTTTCGAAAAAGGGGAAACGGGCCAAGAAGGCGCAGATAAATAACGAGGTAGAGGTTGGGTATCAAGAGGTGCGATGGAATTTTTTTAGAAGATCAAGCTCGTTTTCAATTGTTCTCTGCGTTGGGCGAACATTTTATTGAGCTGTGTGGCCATGCAGGAGGACGCCCTGCTCCTGACGATGCGCTGCGCCGCTCGGTTTACTTCTGGGAAGCTGCTGCGCGCAATGCATTTAGTCTCGGTGTTCTCGGGACGCTTATAGGATTCGTCATCCTGATATGCTCGGAGAGCGCGGTAATCCCGAAAATTATTTCCGGCTTTGCGGACGCTGTTTTATCCACGTTCTACGGATTAGTCCTGGTCGCCCTCTTCAGCCTAATTTCTTTTAGAATTCGGACCCGCCTCGAAGAGAACAATGAAGTCAAAGCTTCGGCTGGAATCTCTCATCTCGAAAGCCAGGGCAAAGGTTTGCCTTGGGAACATGTTTTAGGCTACGGCCTTTTCGCAGCCCTTCTCCTTTTGGCCATTTTCTCCATCGAGCCGGGAAAAGTGTATTCTCCAATCCAATGGTTCTTCCGCTTGCCCTCTATTCTCATTGTTGCGGGAGGGGGCGCGTTGCTAGCCTTGTTCGTGAGAAGACCCGTCGGCTCCAACTTGACCATGGGATTCGTCCTGACAGGAACCATCAGCTCTTTCTTTGGATTGATCCAGATCGTATGCGGGTTCAGTGGAGGCAGCATTAAAGATGTCGCCGCGGCCGTGACATTTATCATCTCCTCCTGTTTCGTGGCACTGGTCTGTATGCTTTTCATCGGACTCCCTCTCGAAGATCGTGCTGAGCTCAAATTGGGGAAAAAGAAGAAGCGCCCATTGAGGCGTCTTGCTTGGCATATTCTACCTGCGCTTGTTTTTCTTTACCTTGTCCTGAGCTTTGTGATTGCCATTACGCCCATTAAAAAGCCATAAACCAAGCCTCCCTAGAGTATTAGGAAAATTTTCAGCATTCCCTTTTTCTTCGATAGCCTATATTTGACGATACCTATATTTTTGATAGAATAGTAGATCAAATTTCGTTCGAAAAGAATTCGACGAGCGAGTGAATGTCTTTCGGAGAAAACTTAGTTCTACCTGAAAGATTATCCTCCTTCTTGAAAATATCCTTGAAAAGATCAGGATTGAAATTAAAGGAGATGCGATGAAGAAATTCGCCTATCTTTTCGTCCCCATGCTTATCCTCTTTTTCTTTTTGGGCACAAGAAACCAACAAGAAGTCAAAGTCGGAGAGAAGGCAATGGGAACCCGAAAATATGACGATTTCCAGACACCTAAGTTTTGCGGAATTTCCTGCCATACGGATTTCTACGAGCAGTGGAAGCAGGCCATGATGTCTCAGGCCTATACGCACCACTGGGATGAAATCGAGTATTTCAAACTGGCCGTCCCCCATGCCGAAAAAGACGAAATGGTAGCTGGAGTCAAAGCCGGATGCAACGGCTGCCATGCTCCTATCTCCTTCCTGGCCGGGGATGTTCCTCCCCCAAGGCCAGAAAAGATGAGCCGGGCTAACGAGTCTGTATCCTGCGATCTCTGCCACACTGTAACTGGTTTTGTGGGCGACACGCCTTACAACTACAACTGGATTTCAGAGCCGGGGAAGACCAAATACGGCCCGAGAGAAGGAAAGAATTCACCCGAGCACAATCTGGTCAAATCCGATTTCCTGGGAACGGCCGATTTCTGCGGCACCTGCCACAATGAAAAGAGTCCCTACGATGTCTGGGTCAAAGCGACCCATCTTGAGCTCAAGGAAGGCCCCTATTACAAAGAAGGCGTCAAATGCCATGACTGCACATGACCTATGCTCCAGGAAAAACAGCAGCCATGGGAAACACCTATCCCGATACCCGCCAGCATCTCTTTCACGGCGCGCACGATCCTGGAAAAATCAGGGGAACAGTTGAGTTAAGGGTCCACCCGGATATCAGGGAAGCAGAACCCGGTGACAAAGTAGTCTTCACCATCGTTCTCTTCAACCAGAAGACTGGACACAAATTCCCCACAGGTTCGGTCGAAGACCGCATTGTCTGGCTGCACATGGAAGCCGTTGATGCCAAAGGAAAGGTCTATCATCTGCCAGTTGACAAGAAAGGATTCGAAGGAGAAGAGTACACCATAGGGAGCAACGTCCTTGCCTACCAGGACATGGGAATTGCACTGGGTGACCCTGATTTCAAAGGCGTCCAGAGAGACGGCATCCCCATCGGCGACCGCATCTTCAGGATGCCCTACTTTGACCCGCAAGGCAGGATGACCATCCAGCAGTGGAATACAAAATCTCTGGGAGTGGATTACCGACTCGGTCCTCGTGAGACCAAAATTGAAACCTGCAGCTTTAATATTCCCTTTGACATCGCTCCTGGTAAATTAAAAGTCACTGCTGTTCTGAACTATCAGAAACTGGTAAAACCCGTGGCTGATTTTCTGGGAGTTCCGGAGGACGAATCCGAAATCATCAAGGTGAACGAACATTCTACAATCATAGATATACTCGATTAGGAGTTACAAAATGAAAAAGTCGATCCTTTTTCTATTAGCCCTTCTTTTTCTACTTCAAGTAACAGCTTCCCATCTCCAGGCCATTCCTGCCTTTGCCAGAAAGTACAGGATGAGCTGCAAAACCTGCCACACACCCTTTCCTAAACTCAAAGATTATGGCGATGAGTTTGCTGGCAACGGGTTTGTCATCGCCGATAAGGATGCTCCCAGGTATTATGTCGACACCGGGGATGATTTTCTTTCTCTTCTGAGGGAAATGCCCATAGCATTGAGGCTGGAAGGCTATCTGACTTATAACAATGCCAATACAAGCCAGGTCGACTTCACCTCTCCTTATCTCTTGAAACTCCTTTCTGGAGGCGAGCTTGCCAAAAACTTTGCCTATTATTTCTACTTTTATGTCAGCGAAAGGGGCGAAGTGGCCGGGATCGAAGATGCCTTCCTCATGTTCAATAACCTGTTCAGCACTCCCCTGGACTTTTACATCGGCCAGTTTCAGGTTTCAGATCCTCTATTCAAAAGGGAGCTGCGGCTGTCATTGGAGGATTACCAAATCTTCCGCACCAGGGTCGGCCAATCGCGAATCAATCTTGCTTATGACCGGGGTATCATGCTGACTTATGGGCTTCCTTCCGGGACAGACATGGCCCTGGAAGTACTCAACGGAACAGGTATTGGCGAGGCCAATCCCTTCCGAAATTTTGACTTTGACAAGTACAAGAATTTTGTCTTCAGGATTTCTCAGGATGTCAGCAATTCTTTCCGAGTGGGCGGCTTCGGCTATAGCGGAAAGGAAGAACAGCAGAACACACTCAACAAACTGTGGATGCTGGCCGCTGATGCTACCGTTAACTTCGAGCAATTCGAGTTGAACTTCCAGTTTGTTCGGCGGAGCGACAGCAATCCCAATTTTTTAAGGTTTCCTCAAGAGATTAAAACTAGTGGAGGCTTTGCCGAACTCATTTATCTACCAGCAGGGGATGACAGTAAATGGTATGCCCTCGGATTATTGAACTGGATAGCCTCAGACCAGAAAAATCTGGAATACAGCTCTGCCACCCTGCACTACGGCCGCATGCTGCGCAGAAATATCCGCTTGATTGCTGAGCTGAACTATTTTTTTGAGGGCCCCTATGAAGATCATGCCCGGCTTGCCCTCGGTTTTGTCACAGGATTCTAGACCTGAGTCCTCATGATTGAGTAATATTCAAGAAATGCGCCAAGAACAGCTGTTTCCCCTTCGTCATGGTTGCCGGGATTGATTAGCTCTTTATCAATTATCTCGAATAGGTCCCTTGTGATGTCGCCTTGGCTCGTTCTTCTTGAGACAGATTTGCCAGGCGCGCTATTTCCTTTATGTCCAGTTTTAGTCCTTGTGCTACGCGGCTGCCATAATCTGGGTCAGTCTTATAGAAGATAGCACACTGGCGATACTGGATGCGCTTCTGGGCACTTCTCAGATGATCGACAATGTTGCCGATGAGGTGCTCGCGGTCGCCGTCAGTCATGACCTTGCGGTAGAGAACTCCAGCTTGAACGAAATCATCATTGGGGTGGTTGTACCGTTGGCGGGCAGCCTTGCCGGAAACCTCAAAGGGCGGCTCGGCCGCCTCCGGTCTGGGCTCAGGACCACCGAAGCTGTTAGGATAGTAATTCGGGCTGCCGCCGAAGTTGCCGTCGAAGCGCATGAACCCGTCGCGTTGGTAGTTATCCATCCGACACGCTTTTGGTGCGTTCACCGGCAAGAGGTGGTAGTTGGGACCAAGACGGTGGCGATGGGTATCATGGTAGCTGAAGAGCCGGCCCTGGAGCAATTTGTCGGGTGAGGCGCCGATGCCGGGAACAAAATTCCCTGGAGAAAACGCAGCCTGTTCCACCTCGGCGAAATAGTTTTCAGGATTTCTATTCAGCACCAGCCGGCCTATAGTAATCGGCGGAACATCCGCGTGTGGCCAGACCTTCGTGACATCGAAGGGATCGAATCGGTAATTTGCGGCCTGCTTGGGTGTCATAATCTGCACCTCCAGCCTCCAGGCAGGATACTCTTCTCGTTTGATCGCCTCGCAGAGGTCTCGCGTTGCGTGGTCGGGGTCCTTGCCCTTCATCACCTCCGCCTCTTGACGGGTGAAGTTCTGAATGCCCTGTTCGGTCTTGAAGTGGTACTTGACCCAGAAATATTCTCCTTTTTCGTTGTACCACTTGAACGTGTGGCTGCTGTGGCCGTTCATATGGCGATAAGTCCTGGGTGTCCCGCGGTCTGAGAAGAGGATGGTCACCTGGTGGATGGACTCCGGTGTTAAGGAGAGGAAGTCCCAAAACATGTCGGGGTCCTTCAGGTTGGTCACCGGGTTTTTCTTCTGGGTGTGAATGAAGTCGGGAAATTTCAGGGGATCGCGGATAAAGAAGACTGGAGTATTGTTCCCGACGAGATCATAGTTGCCTTCTTCGGTGTAAAACTTCAAGGCAAATCCGCGGGGATCACGCTCGGCATCAGCCGAACCTTTTTCCCCTCCGACAGTGGAGAAGCGGAGGAAAACCTCGGTGCGTTTCCCCACCTGGGAGAGGAACTTGGCTCTCGTATACTTCGTCACATCAGCCGTGACTTCAAAATATCCATAGGCCCCGGCCCCCTTCGCATGCACGACGCGCTCCGGGATGCGTTCGCGGTCGAAATGGGCAAGTTTCTCCAGCAGATGCACATCCTGCATCAGCACGGGCCCTGGCTGGCCGGCGGTGAGGGAATTATGGTCGTCATCCACCGGCGCGCCAAAATTGGTGGTCAGGATTTTGTTTGTTTTTTTCATGTGACTCCTTTCGTCATCATCAGAATTTTGAAAGATTTAATTAGGATTCATTTCTATTTAAAAAAAAGCCAAAAAACTAGCCTCTCTTTTTCCCACACTCCTTACAAAGGCCATAATATTCAAAACGCATTCCGCCAACCTTAAAGCCTGTCTTGTCCTCCACTAATTCGGATGACACCGGCAAACGGGCTTTGAAATCTTCGATTTTCCTGCATTCTGTGCAAACAAGATTGAGATGGTCGGATATATCCCCCTCGTACCTGTTGTCCTTGTCGCAAAATTCCAGTTCCTTAATCAGTCCCTCCCTTTTCAAAATGTCCAGCGTGTAATAGACCGTGGATAGGCTGATCTTCGGCTTCTTTTTCGTTGCTTTCTTATATATATCAAGAGCATTCGGATGGCTTTTGTCATGGGCAAAGATATCGATGATCTCTCTCCGTTGTGACGTGAGCTTCAGTTTTTTTTCTCTGAGGCCTCTGAAAATCCTCGCTTTTATTTCTGTTGATCTCATGGAATCTAATTCGGAATCATTCTTAATAAGAAATTTTAAAACTCATTTCGTCTTTTGTCAATGATTTTTTTCTTATTGACCTGGATCACCGCTCAGCAATATACTTTTAGCGAAGTTGGAAGCAAATATTTTGGGCTCAATGAGAAGAGAAATCGTGCTATCCCAAAAAAGAAATCACATATCATCAAAATTTGACAGCTCTTCCTTTGCTCGTTATGCTCTGATTACGAAATGTAAAGGGGATGAAAATGTCCATCAAATGTCCCAAATGTCATTTTGATAATCCTGAGGCTGCCATTTATTGCGTTAGCTGTGAGATGCCGCTTAAGCCCTCAACTGAGATTCTGGTCTCTCCTACAAAAACTCTTCAGGTTTCCATAATGAAATTAGCCAAGGGAACTCTTTTCGCCAGAAGATATGAGGTTCTCCAAGAACTGGGAAGCGGGGGGATGGGAAAGGTCTTCAAAGTCCTTGATAAAGAGATCAAAGAGGAAGTGGCCTTAAAGCTCTTGAAAACTGAAATTGCTTCTGATGAAACAACCATCGAGCGATTCAGGAATGAACTGAAATATGCTCGAAAGATCACCCACAAGAATGTCTGCCGGATGCATGATATCAACAAAGCAGAAGAGACATACTATATCACTATGGAGTATGTGCCCGGTGAGGATTTAAAGACCATTCTCAGAAAGCAAGGACAAATACCTGAAGAAAAAGCGATTTCCATAGCCAAGCAGGTTTGCGAGGGGTTAGCCGAAGCTCACCGGCTGGGCGTCGTTCACCGTGATTTAAAGCCACAGAACATCATGCTTGACGAAGAGGGAAACGTGCGCATCATGGATTTTGGAATCGCGCGTTCTCTTGAAGTCAAAGGTTTCACGCAAACAGGGATGATCATCGGGACTCCTGAGTACATGTCACCTGAGCAGGTGGAAGGGAAGGAAGTCGATCAGCGTTCAGATATTTATTCTCTGGGTGTGATCCTGTATGAGATGGGGACTGGACGAGTTCCTTTTGAGGGTGATAGTGCTTTGAGCATCGCTTTAAAGCACAAAAGTGAACTGGCACGAGATCCCCGAGAATTCAGCGCTCAAATCTCGGAAGACCTGAGTGCTGTGATCCTCAAATGCATGGCTAAAGACAAGGAGGAAAGATATCAATCTGCCCGGGAACTTCTCCAAGAATTAAGCGCTCTTGAGAAAGGCATGGAGGTTGCCGCGGCTTCTGTAAAACCGCGACTTCCTGCATTTCTCATTGAAGAAGAGCCGATTAAGGAAGAAAAGCCTGTCTTTGTGGCTCGAGAAAGGGAGCTCGAGAGGTTGAATGCTTTTCTTGATCGGGCCCTTTCAGGCAAAGGACAGGTCATCTTTGTAACGGGCGAGGCGGGGAGCGGTAAGACCGCTCTAACCCAAGAGTTCTGCCGCAGGGCTCAGGAAAGCCATCCGGGCTTGATTGTGGCCAGCGGAAAATGCAATGCCCATACGGGAATCGGGGACCCTTATCTGCCCTTTATGGAATTGCTGGGGCTCTTGACCGGCGATGTTGAAGCGAAAAGGGAAGCGGGCATTATTTCGAGAGAGCATGCCCTCCGCTTATGGAATTCAATTCCGCTCGCGGGTAAAGCCATAACGGATAACGGAACGGATCTGATTAATATTTTTGTGCCCGGAGCAGGCTTTTTAGCACGGGCGGAGGCTTTTTCTTCTGTTTCGACTGACTGGCTGGCCCGGCTGAAGAAGCTTGTCGAACGCAAGTCAGCTCTTCCCCCTGATTCAACTCTGCAGCAGAGTAATCTCTTTGAGCAATACACAAAAGTGTTGCTCACTCTGGCCCGAGAAAAGCCGCTCCTTTTGGTCGTTGACGATCTACAGTGGGTCGATGCCGGCTCTTCCAGCCTGCTCTTCCACTTGGGTCGCAGGATCGCAGGCAGTCGGGTTCTCGTTGTAGGAGCTTTCCGGCCCGATGAGGTCGCCCTGGGGAGAGGTGAAGGACGTCATCCCCTCGAGACTGTGGTTCACGAACTCAAACGTGATTTTGGCGACATAGAGTTGGAAGTCGGTCAATCAGAGGCTCGGCAGTTTGTGGATGCCTTTATTGATACCGAACCAAATCGGCTGGGTCAAGCATTTCGCAATACGCTCTTCAACCAAACCAAAGGGCATCCGCTCTTTACCGTCGAATTGTTGCGCGAGATGCAGGATCAGGCGATGTTGATTAAGGACAAAGAAGGTCGATGGGCCGAGGGAGCAAACCTTAATTGGAATGCACTCCCGGTACGGGTGGATGCTGTCATCGAGGAACGAATCAGCCGGTTGAGCGAGAAGCTGCGGGAGATTCTGACTTTGGCCAGCGTTGAAGGCGAGGAATTCACGGCCGAGGTGGTGGCTCAACTGCAGGAGCTTGAAGTTCGAAAATTGATCAGGCTCTTAAGCAGCGAATTGGATAAACGCCACCACTTGGTCTTTGCCAAAGGCATACGGCAGTTGGATAAATTGCGCCTTTCACTTTATCTCTTCCGGCATATCCTGTTTCAGAGATATCTTTACAACAACCTGGACGATGTTGAAAGGACCCACCTGCATACGGAAGTTGGAAACATCTTGGAAAATCTTTATGGAGATCGAGCAGAAGAAATTTCTGTTCAACTGGCGAGGCACTTCCAGGAAGCAGGAATTGTAGACAAGGCCATAGAATATTTGCACAAGGCGGGGAATAAGGCGGTGCGACTGTCTGCCGGCGAGGAGGCGATTGGCCACTACAAGAAAGCTCTTGAACTTCTTAAGAAACTTCCAGAAACGCCCCAGCGCATCCAGCAGGAGCTTGCCTTACAACTCGCACTTACCGTCCCACTTCAGGCCACCAAGGGCTTTGGTGCGCCGGAATTGGGCCAGGCTGTTGTGCGAGCCAGGGAGCTTTGCCGGCAGATAGGAGATACACCACAGCTATTTACAGCTCTTGTGCAGCTGGCTACATATTATGCGACCACTGCTCAATACAGAACTGCGCTGAAATTACGAGAACAAATTACTCAAATAGCAGAACAGGCAAAAGACCCGATGCTTGAAGCTATTTCCTATTATGTCCACGTTTGGCCCTTGCTCAATGTTGGAGAACTTGTCAAGACTGTGGAATATGCAAAACATATGATGGCCGTCTATGAACCAGAAAAGCACGGCTTAATGGCTTATATATTCGGCTATGATCTAGGAGTGCTTAATCTGGGCTTTGGGTCTTGGGCGGTTTGGATTCTGGGTTATCCTGATCAAGCTTTAGACCAGGCTATGGAGGCGATGAGCATCGCCAGAAAATTGGGTCATCCCCATACTTTGGCTTTCATCCTTCTTGGCGCTTGTGAACTGAATTGGTTCCTAAGAGACTTTCAGAAGATCAATGTGTATACGGAAGAACTTGTCCCTTTCAGCGAGAAGAATGGATTTCTCTATATGGGAGCGCACGGCTATTTTTATCGTGGGGAGAGAATGACTCTGGAGGGTCAAGCTAAAGAAGGGATAAAGCAGATGCGCCAGAGCTTGGCGATCATGGAAGGGACAGGCACGCTCACCTGTTTCACACGCCTTTTGGCGAGGGTGGCTGACGCCTGTCGAAAAGTAGGTGAGATAGAGGAAGGTCTCACAGCAGTAAACGAGGCCCTTGAGGTCGTGCAAAAATACGATGAGAGATATGTGGAAGCTGAGCTTTGCCGGCTTAAAGGTGAGCTGCTATGGATGAGGGGTGAGCCGGAGAATGAGATTGAAAAATATTTCCAGCAGGCCCTTGAGATTTCCCGCCGACAACAGGCAAAGTCATGGGAATTGCGGGCAGCGATGAGCTTAAGCCGTCTATTACAGAAGCAAGGTAAAAGGGAAGAAGCCAGAAAGATATTAGCGGACGTCTTTGGATGGTTCACTGAAGGCTTTGACAGCCCAGACCTGAAAGAGGCTAAAACTCTTCTTGAGAAATTGGAGTGAAGGAAAGATAGGGTCGGGCCAAGGAGGCGCAGGGAAGCTGTATCGGGAAATATATGATCAGACCTCTTTTGTCTCTGGAATGGCTCTTCTTTCTTGAGACAGAAGGCAAAGTATGCTAACAGTATGGCCAAGAAAGCCCAGAGCAGGAGAGGATAGATTACCTAGAATTCGTCGCCAGAGTCACCCTCCATATCCCTGATAAAGGACTCAAGCTTCGATTCGCCGCAGAAAAGCCTCGCCAGGCCCAAGTGGCTCATCAGGAAATTTTGATGACTGCCGAAGAAGGAACTGATAAAAATTAAAAAAAAAGATTGAAATTAGATGAAAGATAGAGAAATAATATTGCGTCAGAATAAATGAAGAGGTTAATAGTGGAAAAATTTAGCTCAAGGAGGAATGCATGAATAAACCCGTTCCCAAAGCCTACCTGGGTATGGTGATCGTGCTTGGCTCTGTGTGGGGCCTCTCCGAAGCTGCCCTAGGAATGGGATTGCGAAGTTGTGTTGCCTTTATTTCCGGCTCCATAATGACTGGAGTCGCACTCTTTGTTCTTGGCCGCTAACTGGATGGTTTCAAGAAGAATCTTCGGAGTGTTTCTTATGGTCTTAATAGCCTCATTTTTTAAGATGTTTGACGCCATGCTCCTCTCCCTGCCCATTAAACATGGAGCTATCGGCAACCCGATTTTTGCTTTTTTTATGGAAGCGATCGCTTTTGTTATTCTTGTCTCTATAATTAAAGAAAAGCTTGTCCAAAAGCCAGGCGCACAAGCACTTCTCGGCGGCATGGCAGCAGTGCTGGCCGTGAACCTCTTCCCGCTGGTCAGGTTTGCTACAGGTATTCCGGCTTGTGTTGTTCCAGGGACCGGTTATCCCCTCTCGCTCTACTATATCCACTTTGCAGTGCTGGCATCTTTCACCACTGTGCCACTGGGCATCTGGGTTGGAGCAAAATTGGAAGCCTTTGAAGCCCGCTTGATCGAAGCCCATGCCAAAAGAAAGCTCAATTATATCCTCTCTCCTGCTGCATTGGTTCTTTGTCTGGTCATCATCATGCTCCTGCGGTTGACCTGAAGCGGTGGGTAATAACAAGGAAGGAGGATTGAATGAGTAAAACAATTCGTTTTAAGCTTAATGGCCAGCCAAAAAGTCTGACCTATGACCGGGAGCGCATGCTTTTGTGGGTTTTGCGAACAGATTTTGGTCTTACTGGGGCCAAGTATGGTTGCGGTGAAGGCTTCTGCGGAGCATGCACGGTGCTGGTCAACAACGAGGCTGTGCGTTCCTGCCAGTTGCCTGTAGAGGATATAGATGAAAAAGAAGTCATAACCATTGAAGGCTTGGCGAAAAACGACAAGCTTCATCCTCTACAGGACGCCTTTGTCAAACACGATGCTCTTCAATGCGGGTACTGCACCCCAGGGATGATTCTTACGGCCTACAGCCTACTCTTGAAAAATCCAAATCCTACGCCTAAAGATATCATGGATGCCATGGAAGACAACCTGTGTCGCTGTGGGGCCCACACTCGCATTGTTCAGGCCATCGAGACCGCAGCACAAGCGATGAAAGGAGGTTCTCGGCGATGAAAAAAGACGATTATCTCAACATGGATTTTTATGATATAAGCCCTGGATTGCCACTGGGTCGTCGGGAGTTTTTGAAGTTGATGGGAGGTGGCATCGTCATCTTGTTTGCTGTCGGCGATCCTTTTTCTTTAGAGGCGCAGCGCCAGCGCGGCCAACAGCTGCCCGATGATTTCAACGCCTTTCTCAGGATCGGCGAGGATGGCCGGGTTTCATGCTTTACGGGAAAGATTGAGATGGGCCAGGGCGTGGTCACTTCTTTGGCCATGATGCTGGCCGATGAGCTCGAAGTCCCTCTGGATTCTGTGGATATGGTGATGGGTGATACTGACCTTTGTCCCTGGGATATGGGAACTTGGGGCTCCATGACTACCCGGTTTTTTGGGCCTCCGTTGAGAGCTGCTGCTGCAGAGGCTCGGGCGGTTTTGATTGAGCTGGCAGCCGAACACCTGCAGACATCCCCTTCCCAGCTAAGAGTTGAGGCCGGGGTCATATACCATAAAACTCAAAGACAAAAAAATGTCACCTATGCTCAACTCACTAAAGGAAAAAAGATCATTCGACTGCTGAAGAAGGAAAAGATTCTGGAAAAACCATCGGAATTTACGATAGTGGGAACCCCCGTCTTGCGCAGGGATGCTGTAGAAAAGGTCACAGGGAAAGCCAAGTTCGCCGGAGACCTTCGGGAACCCGGCATGCTTTGCGCCCGGATCTTGAGACCTCCTGCCCATGGCGCCAAGCTGGTCAGCGTGGATACATCTGCAGCTAAAAGGATCAAAGGCACTCAAGTCATCCAGGATGGTGATTTGATTGCAGTCCTGAATGAGGATCCTGAACTTGCAGAAGAAGCTCTGGAACAGATTAAAGCTCAATGGGAGAAGCCTGAAGCCAAAGTCGACGAGAATAGCATATTCGATCACCTTCTCAGAGTCGCTCCCGAAGGAGAGGTTGTCTCCCAGGGAGGAGATTTAGCCAAGGGAGAAGAATTTTCAAAGGCTGTGGTTGAGAAAACCTATCTTAACGGCTATGTAGCCCATGCGACCATTGAAACTCATACAGCCCTGGCCAAAATTGAAGGGGACAAGGCGACAATATGGGCATCCACTCAATCCCCCTTTGGTTTAAAGGAAGAGGCGGCTTCGGCTCTGGGTTTTCCTTCCAAGAACGTTCGCGTCATCACCCCTTTTGTGGGAGGAGGGTTCGGGGGGAAAAGTAGCAATCGTCAGGCCATAGAGGCTGCCAAACTGTCGAAATTGAGCGGAAAACCTGTCCAGGTCGCCCGGACACGGGCCGAGGAATTTTTCTATGATACGTTTCGACCAGCTGCTGTGGTCAAAATAAAAGCCGGGGTCGATGGCTCTGGTCGTATTACGCTTTGGGATTATAGAGTTTATTTCGCCGGAGAAAGGGGCTCCCAGATTTTTTATGATATTCCGCATCATCGTACTATGTCTTTTAGTGGGGGGTTGCAGGGAACACCAGGTCCTCATCCGTTCGGAACAGGCCCCTGGCGTGCACCCGGCAACAATACTAACACCTTCGCCAGAGAATCTCATATCGATGTTCTGGCAGCAGAAGGTGGAATAGATCCTTTGGAATTTCGCTTGAAGAATCTGAAGGACATGAGGATGATCCGGGTTTTGCAGGCGGCTGCTAAGAAATTTGGTTGGACTCCCGGCAAAGCCCCTAGCGGACGCGGGTATGGGATAGCTACTGGTATTGATGTCGGCACCTATGTAGCTCACATGGCTGAAGTAGAAGTGGACAAGAAGACCGGACACATTCAGGTAAAGCGAGTAGTCTGTGCCCAGGATATGGGCTTATCCATCAATCCCGCTGGTGCAAAAATACAGATGGAAGGCAGTATCACCATGGGGCTGGGATATGCCTTGACCAAGGATATCCATTTCAAGGGTGGAGAGATATTAGACTTGAATTTTGACACCTATGAGATTCCGAGATTTTCCTGGCTTCCCAAGATCGAGACAGTCCTAATCGAAGACAGAGACGCAGCTCCTCAAGGAGGCGGAGAGCCTGCGATTATTTGCATGGGAGGGGTCATTGCCAACGCCATCTTTGATGCCATCGGCACTCGTGTATTCCAACTGCCGATGTCACCGGAACGAATCAAACAAGCCTTAAGCTGATATAGAAAAGGACGAGCTTGGGCTGAGTTCAACTGTTGTCGTGGTCATCTTTTCTGAGTCAGCTTCAGTTTGCAATCTTGGAAAAAGGGCCTGACTTAGGGCAAGTTTCTTCAAGAGGGTATGGGGCCATTGTGATTTCTTTCTTCATTCTGGCCTTTTTTGTGAATCGTGATTCTCTCTTTCCTCTGGAGGAGATGTCTGCTTGATTTTGAGCACTGCGAGCGCCGAAAATGGCTTCCTGATGGTGTCTCCGCTCCTTTCACCCGCGTTTTCATCTTCTCTTGTCATGATTTACAATTTCTTATTATGGGAGAACAGGATAATCACGACAAAAATACACGTTCTACCATTTCGCGCAAAAAGGAAACTCCCTAAAACCGGGTTAAGCAATATTTGATGAAGTATTAATCAGAAAATTATCCAGCAATTTGTAAGCTAGCTTTTTCATTATTTTTTCTCTAACTCTGCATTCATCAAATATTTGATTTCTTGTCTTATTTGCTCTTGCCATTTCATTAGCATACTTTCTTGCCCATTCTTCTGCATCCTTCGGAGTTATTTCTAGATGAAACTGAAGTGCCAAAGCATACTTATAACTGAATGACTGATTCTTACAATCTTCTCCTTCAACTAAAAGTTTCGCGCCTTTTGGTACATCGAAAGTATCTCCATGCCAATGAAAAACCGGAAATTTAGATGGAAAATCTTTAAAGAAACGACTCCTCTTACCATCAGATGTAAGTCTTACATAATAACCTCCTATTTCCATCACTTTGTTTTTTCTGACTTCTGCACCTAATAATCTTGCTAATATCTGTCCGCCGAAACATATGCCAAAGTAAGGCTTATTCAACTTGACAACTTTCTTTAGATATCTCCACTCCTTTCTTAGAAAATCGGTTTTATGAATTTCGCAGGCGGAAATTGGGGTACCGCCCACAATAAAAGCGTCATATTTTTTTAAAGAAGGAAATTTCCTATTAGTATACGCATGAAAAATGTCGTACCTAATTTTCCTATCAATAAGATATTGCTCGTAGAGGCCAATTCCCTCAGTTTCACAATTCTGTATTACTAAAACTTTTATTTTTCTAACCATCTCTTTACATTCGCCGAACTAATATAAACGCAATAAATAATGTTACATTTTGAGCCATAATATGCTATTTTGTCTTTATGAGCACCCAAGAAATTACTCATCCCGAGGTCTCCAAAGATCGGCTCGTGGCCTTTGCCCAGGA
>Ga0315296_10000205_pt1 | contig 55781 bp, 55 predicted proteins | sample YL17G14_18_MG_FD_203921 | JGI IMG/M metagenome (GOLD analysis project Ga0315296, IMG submission 203921) | Sediment microbial communities from Yellowstone Lake, YNP, Wyoming, USA - YL17G14_18 | ecosystem: Environmental > Aquatic > Freshwater > Lake > Sediment | place: USA: Wyoming | collected... | reverse complement strand
TGTCAGCACAGCAGAAGGAGATTTCAGATTTCCCTCTCTTCCCCCTGGAGAATATGCAATAAGAGCAGAACTCACTGGATTTCAGAAAATAGAGAGGCCAGGAGTTATTGTTTCATTGGGAAAGGCAGTAAGTGTTATTATCCAAATGAAGATGGCAGCTGTGGAAGAGGAAGTAACTATCACTGCTGCAGCTCCAGTCGTCGATGTTCAATCATCGAATCTTTCTGTTACGATTGACAAGGACATGATAAAGACTATCCCGGTGCGACGGAGCATACTGGACTTATACAGAATGGCCCCGGCAACAACTGGGCAGAGTGAAACTTATGACTATCAAAAACAATCCGTCGTTCATGGAGGAGCTGTTCAGGAGAGCAAAATATCTATTGATGGTGTAGATTTAATCGATCCCATGAGAGGCTACGCCCTTGCAGATGTTGCTTTTGATGCCATTGATGAGGTTGAAATATCCCTGGGAGGCCACAAAGCCGAGGTAGGTCAGGTGAGCGCTGGATACATTAATGTGGTTTCAAAATCTGGGGGGAACAGATTTAGTGGAAGCGTCACAGGAGTCTTTAACACAAAGGATATCACGCAGAATGTAGTTCCCCCAGAGCAGATTGAGGCAGCGGGCCTGGAACATCCTATAACTTGGAATTACAAAAGGGATATTGGCGGGGACTTTGGAGGGCCGATTTTTAAAGATAAATTGTGGTTTTACGTAAGTCCGAGATACAATGACAGGTTAAAGAACACAGCTTTTGTTCCTTTCAAAGATGTTGATGGAGTTTCTCATCCCGCTTGGGATTTCACGCATTCAGAAATTGTTGGGCTAGGCAAACTCACCGCTACAATCGCCAAGAATATGAAATGGACGGGAATGTACGAGTACTACAAGAACAAAGACCATCCTGACCCATGGGATGTCTATGAAAAATACATTTCGTGGGAAGCGGTATCAGGCCATGTGATGAATGACTATGGTCATGTCTTTTCCTCTATTCTCACTTACATCATAAACCAGAATACATTTTCAGAATTTCGTGTCGGATATGTCTTTAAAACTCTGGAACTTCATCAAGAGAACGCAGAAGGCCCCCAGAACCGGCCCTGGACAATTGACGAATATACAGAACTCCAATGGGGTGCCGGAGTAGGCGGGGAATGGTATGACAAAAAATCATTGACTCTTAATCTAAACATTACGAAATTTCAAGACAACTTTCTCGGCATGAATCATGAGTTCAAGGCAGGAGTTGAATATGGCCGTGTTAGTAGTACAAGTGAATATCCACTAGAAGAATGGCAGTCATCTTATGTTCGGTATTGGTGGAATGGAACACCTTGGGCTTACCAAGAAAGTGAACCTTATGCGGGGTATTTTGAGATAATTATGGGGGATAAGAAAAAAGGTGACATGCCAAGAGAATACGGAGTTTGGAGATATGGCGGTTTCGTTCAAGATTCATTAAACATAGGAAAAAGATTCACGCTCAACGTTGGGCTAAGATACGACGAATACCATGGCTTCAAAGAGAAAGAAATCCTCAAAGGATGGACAGACCCAAACAATGGTTTAGCCAACATCCTGCTTCCCCAAATATTCACTAAGGTTAATCTGGAATGTCCTGCAATTGACGATATCATGGTCTTTAAGAATCTTTCCCCGAGAATCGGTGCAACTCTTGATCTGTTCGGAAACGGAAAAACAGCACTAAAAGCCTCCTACGCAAGATATAAAGAAGTCCTGATGGGTGAACAAATTTCAGGCCTTGAAGCTTTCGGTAACCAACCATGGATCGGTTTTGATTGGTATGACGATAACCATAACGGCAAATTCGATCTTCCTCCAACTGATAGATATTATGACACTGGTTATACCGCTTATACGCCAAGCGTGGAAGATTTAAAGAAAAAGATTGATCCCAACATCAGTGCCCCTTATACAGATGAGTTCATTGTGGGAATTCAGCAAGAACTCATCAAAGATTTCAGCTTATCCTTAGATTTTGTTTATAAAGATTGTGGAAATTTCCAAGGCCGGCGGAATTTGGTTAATCCTATAACCTCTAATGTCTGGCTTCCATATACGGTTAAGGATCCAGGATGGGATGGAACCCTTGGGACTGGCGATGATCAAAATCTTACTGTTTACGCGAAAAAGAGGGAGGCAGCGCCTGACATATTGCAGAAGACAAACATTGCGGAAGCATGGAGGAAATATTGGGGAATCGATTTCATCCTTTATAAAAGGATGTCAAACAACTGGATGATGAGCGCCAACTTCACCTATTCTAAAGCATGGGGAAATCAGCCTCATGGCTACCATTCGCACATAGGTTCTTTTGACTGGGATAATCCAAACAACCTTATAAACATAGTTAGAAGATTAGAATTTGACAGACCCATTCTTTTGAAGCTCATGTCAACAGTTATTCTTCCTTATGACATTCGTGCCAGTGTATATTACAGATATACCAGTGGTTCACCGTGGGCCAGAACAGTGAGAGTCTATTTCCCAAGCAAAGTGCAGGGATTTTCTCCAAAATCGGCATCAGTATCAGGTGTTAATGCAGAACCAGTTGGAACCCGAAGAAGTGTTCCAGAATATAATAACTTTGATTTGAGGGTTGAAAAAGAATTCAAAGCGGGACCAGGAAGGCTAGGTATATGGCTTGAAGTGTTCAATCTCTTTGGATACTATACGTACAATTTCAGTCAAGATCCCGGCGGTTACATTTACGCCAATGGAACATTCCTGAGATATGGCTCGTATGGACAAGTGAGATCAGCTGAAGGATATAGGACTGTTAATTTTGCCCTCAGGTACACTTTCTAAAACGTAAAGCTAAAGGGGAAGGGAGTTTTTCTCTCTTCCCCTTCAACTCTCTTACCTAACATACTAATAATTCTTCAATTAAGAAAAAGAAGATATCTATAAATCTATTTTATAAATTCTCTTTTCTAATAATAACGCAATATATGTTATTACATTGTCATTGCGAGCGACCGAGGGGAACGTGGCAATCTCTTTAGAGTAATTTTGTGAGATCAAATACAAAGCCCGATGCAAATTTAATGCTGAAGTAAAATCCGGTTAGTTCTGAGAGAGAGCAAATCTTATGTGGAGATGATTAAAAAGCCGATGAAATAGAGCAATTTATATCCTGGGGGAAACGAGGACATCAAATATTGTGTTTTGCGACTATTTTTGCCAGAATAATACAATAAAGGAAGGCAATGGCTGAGTGTTTAAATGTTTCAAATGAAATATTTGAAAAAATCCCCGGACTTATAATAATTACTGGAAAGGTAGCGCCTGGGAAGGTGGATAATGATGCCATTGCTTTATATTTAAAAAGCTGCTGGAAAAACTTAACTGAAAGAGTTTTAAAATATGGCGACAAATCACTGCCGATGCTGTTACTGTGGCGGAAAGCTTTGCGAGATGCCCAAATTAATGTAAAGAAATTTCCTCCATCTATCGAAGCAATTGCCAAGAGAACAATGAAATGTAATGAACCGTTTTCAGTCAATCCCATTGTCGATACCTATAATGCCATTTCCATGGCTCTCGAGCTGCCTTTAGGCGCTTATGATATTTCGGCAATTGAAAAAACATTGTATTTACGAACAGCCAGACATGGAGAGCCATTTGTTCCTTTAGGCTCTCTTGAAAAAGAAGAGACTGTCGAAGGTGAAATCGTATATTCTGATGATAAAAGTGTACTTACAAGACAATTTTTGTGGAGACAAGCTGAGAAAGCGAAAATAACTTCCAATACGAAACAATTCATTTTCGTGTGTGAACTTCTGGCTTCGATGGGAGATGAGATTCTCCAGAATTCAAAAGTTTTGATCCAGAAAAAATTTGCTATTCTCTTGAACGCGACTATAACAGATTTTAAAGTGATAAGAAGGGACTAATTTTAATATTAAGGATTCTCATTCAATCAAAGCAAGATAAAAATTTAAACGCCTGCAGGGTCAAGATCCTGCGGTGAATGCGGCACAAAACTCGGATAATTATTCATATTCAAAAGGAAAGAAAGATAATGAAATACCGCCAAAGATATTTATCCAGTCTTTTCTTTTTCCTTGCATTGGTTATTTGGCTAACGTCTTTCTTGGGAGCCCAGCAAAAACCCCTGACAGTCGCTGAATCAAGCAATTTTACAGCCACTTCCCTCTATGCTGATGTCAGGGAATTTATAACAGAGCTCGGGCGCCATAGTTCCTTATTAAGAGTTGAAACTCTCTCGAAAAGCCCAGAAGGAAGAGATGTTCCCCTTCTTATCATCGGCAGTCCTCCGCCTGCTCCCCCTTTAGCCCTGAAGCACGATAAGCGAGGAATAATTTATATCCAGGCCAATATCCATGCCGGCGAAGTCGAGGGCAAAGAAGCATCCTTGATGCTGGCCAGAGATATCATCCTCGCTAAGAATCCTCCTTATCTTGATAAGCTGGTTATTCTCATTGCTCCCATTTTCAATGCTGACGGCAACGAAAAAATAAGCCCTGAAAACAGACGGAGCCAGCTTGGACCAGAAAAAGGAGTCGGAGTGCGCCACAACGGCCAAAACCTTGACCTAAACCGCGATGGCATGAAGCTTGAAAGTCCTGAGCTGCAGGGGCTTGTCCAAAATGTGCTGATGCGCTGGGATCCCCTTCTTCTTGTTGATTGTCACACAACAAACGGTTCTTTTCATGAAGAGCCTGTCACCTATTCCTGGCCTCTCAATCCCAATGGTGATCAATCCATCATCGTCTACATGAGAGAAAAAATGCTCCCTGCGATAAACTCTCATTTGAGAGAAAAATACAACACGCTCTCCATTCCTTATGGAGATTTTATGGATGCTCGAAATCCAGAAAAGGGATGGCAAACCTTTAGCCCCCAACCTCGGTATGTGACCAATTACATCGGCTTGAGAAACAGGCTATCTATCTTGAATGAAAACTATTCTTATGCGGATTTTAAGACTCGAGTGCTTGGCTGCTATAACCTTCTTTTTTCAATTTTGGATTATTGCCAGAGCCATCTGGAAGAGATTTCCCAACTTGTTATTGAAGCAGACAAAAAGACAATCCAAAAAGGCATCAACCCTTCGGAAAAAGACTCTTTTGCCATAGAATCTGAAGCGAGGGCATTTCCTGAGAAAATTACTGTTCGAAGCTGGGAAATGGAAGTTATCCCAAGAGAAGGGACCTGGCCTGAGGTCAAAAAAACAGATAAAAAAAGAACTTACACGCTTCCCTATTTTGCTGATTTTGTCCCAAAAAGGACTGTCTTGTTTCCTGCTGCCTATCTCCTGACTGTTTCTGATCCAGAGATCATCGGCAAGCTTCTTCAGCATGGACTGGTCGTGGAGAAGCTTAAAGAAGCAGCAACCCTTGAAGTCGAATCTTTCCGAATAAAAGAGATAAAGTCAGCCGATAGTCTATATCAGGGACACCGCTTAAATGAAGTAAAGGGGGAATACATCCTGGAGAAGAGGCGCTTTCCTGAAGGAACAATAATTGTCCCCACCTCTCAACCTCTGGCTAATGTGGCAGCCTATCTCCTCGAACCCGAAAGCGATGATGGACTTGTCGTCTGGAATTTTTTTGACCGATATCTTGTTTCCCAATGGGGTCGAGGGTTTGAGACCTGCCCGATTTACAGGCTTTTAAAGCCGGCAAATCTGGTTAAGGAAATCCTGCGATAATTACTTTTTCTTCTTCTTTGAAGCAATGAGAAACTTGCCGCAGTTTTCGCAGACATAAATATCATTGCTTCCTTCTATGGCTGAGCCAATCCCGGTGGCCACATTGATGTTGCAACCTTGACAAACACCCCCTTCAACCTCAGCCACAGCAAAACCATATCTTTCCATAAGTTTATCAAAACGGGTCAAAAGGGCTTCGTCCAATTCTTCCCGGATCAAATCAGCCTGTTTCTGGAGATCTTTTTGCTGCGCCTTAGGAGCTTTTTTCTTTTTTATCTCAATCTCCTGAAGCTTTTTCAGGAGGCTGGCCCGGCTGATGATCTTATCCTCCAGGTGAGGCAGCCGTAATTCAATCTCTGAAAGAACTCTGTAAAACTCTGCTTTATCTTTGGCTTCAAAAATTCTCTGCCTGAATCCTGGCCTCATCAAGAATCGGGCTAGCCCGGCAAAGAGATGGTTAAAAAGACCTGGAAGAGATGGATTCCAGACAACGAGGATGATGAGATGAACTTTCCTATTATCCAGCGCATCAAAGTCAATTCCCTTTTCTGACTTCCCAACGGCAAGTGCTATGTCGCCGCCAGTGTCAACTCGAGCATGGGGCAGAGCCACACTCTCTCCAATTCCTGTGGACTCAAGCCGCTCCCTGTCGATAATCCTGGTTAGAATGAGCTTCTTGTTTTTTATAAGCTTCTCTTTATATAAAACATCGAGAAGTTCCTCTATAGCTTGAACTTTAGACTTGGACTTAAGATCGAATACTATCTGAGAGGGCTTAAGATAATCGGAAAAGTAAGAAATTTTTGGAAGATTCTCCATCTTCGTTTTATTTATTTTACCACAAAAATTATCCCACAAAAAGTATTTTATTGAGACTTTCGGCGGATGATGAGAATTCCCGTAGCTCCAAGTGCTGCTGCCTTTTCCAGTTTATAAGTCCAGCGGCCATAATAGGTCATATCTTCACCATCAAAAATTCCATCAAGATAATTCCCAGGCTCGTTGATCTGCACCATAAGAACATTTCCTTTAAGGTCAAATCCTTTGATATCATCCCAATTCTTCTCCGGCGCCTGAATGAGATAGCCACAATAAACGAGCTCTCCCTCCACTCCCTGAGGACAGTCTTCACGGTAGGAGTGGAGGGCAAAATCATCATAAATTTTAAGAGCTATTGATTGTTCAGCAGAAAAAATTTCAAGGCTCGCTGAACTATCAGGCCGCCTTCCCCTAAGATCAAATGGCTGGCAGAAGCTCTGTCCAAAGACAGGCTCAATTCCTAAACCGCGAAAAAAATTTTCCTGGTAGAGCGAAGCTATGGCCAGACCACGACTCCCCACTCCCCTTCATTCGAGCAGGTCATCGGAGAAGAATCGGATATGGGACTCGATTTCCTGAGTTGTTATCGAAAGAGCTTTATTTTGGAAATTCTTGCAGTTTGCAAAGAAAATTATGCCAAAGAATAAAAATAAAAGAGAAAGGAAGGCTTTAAAATTTTCTCTTTTGCTATAAAAATTTTCTATATTTTTAGCTGAATTTCATCATCTAATTAGATATGATAAAATGATTTGCGTTTCTTGACAATTTCTTTGCAAAATATGCTCTCGATCTCCTTCTTGATTGGAAAAGAGGTGAGAAATGATTCCAAGATCTGCTGATATCATCATTATAGGAGCAGGGGTTGTTGGCTCAAGCATCGCCTACCACCTCACTCAACTGGGCGCAAAAGACATCATTCTCCTCGAAAAAGAATCCCTTCCTGCTACAGGCTCAACTGCCAAAGCAAATGGAGGGATAAGAGCCCAGTTTGCGACAGAAATCAACATCCTCCTCTCACTTAAATCCATGGAAATCTTGGATTCCTTGAATGAAGAGATGAGAGAGCAGGCTGGATATATCAAGGCCGGATATCTCTTCATGGCTTCAAAAAAAGAAAATTGGAAAACCCTCCAGGATCTCTTTGAAATTCAAACGAAGCTGGGCGTTTCGGTTCAAAAACTTTCAAGGTCAGAAATTGAAGAAAAAGTCCTTTACGCTTTTTCCAAAGATATCCTGGGTGGGACTTTTGGCCAAAATGATGGCTTTATCGACTCGAACGGCCTCGCCACAGCCTTTCTGAAAGCTGCCATGAAAAAAGGTGCAAGGCTTTTCCTCGAAACAGAGGTCGAGGGTTTTCAAATCTCAGGAAAAAATGTCATTGCCGTCAAGACTTCAAAAGGAGATATTAAGTTAAAGGTTGTGATCAACGCTGCTGGTCCTTATGCAGCGCAAGTTGCTCTGATGGCAGGAATTAAGCTTCCTGTAGAACCAATCCGCCGCCATGTGGGATTAACAGGGAGGGCCGATTTTCTTCCTCAGCGGATTCCGATGACAATTGATTATGATACAGGGCTCGTAATCCGCAAAGAAGGACCTGCTGTGGCCATTTGTTGTGCCGATCCATCAGAAAAACGCGGATTTGATATTACGGTTGACAGAAAATATTTTGAGTTCATTTCAGATAAAATCCTGAAAAGATTTCCCATCCTGGAAACGGCTGGCATGGACACCAAAAAGAGCTGGGCTGGACTCTATGCTCAAACTCCTGACTGCCACGCCATTCTTGGCAAGGTTGAGGAAGTTCATGGCTTTTATCTTGCTAACGGGTTTAGCGGCCATGGCCTGATGCATTCGCCGGCAGTTGGCCTTGTTTTAAGCGAGCTGATAGTGAAAGGCAAAGAAGAAAGTCTGGATATCTCTTGCCTTAACCTGAAAAGATTTAAAAAAGGAAAACTCCTCCACGAAAAAACAGTCCTTTAGATTTTAAAGTTTTGGCGTGAGGCCAAGGTAAAGGTCTTTTTTAGACCAGAAAGAGCAGCTGCCTTTGATGCAAGCAGAATGCCAAAAGAAGCTGCTTTAAAGGGCGAACTTCCTGCGGCAAGCTTTGCTACAGTGGCTGCGCAAAAAACATCGCCACAGCCAGTTGTGTCAATAACTTTTCCTGTGTTAGGCGGTCTAATTTTTTTAGAAGCCTTTGGAGTCAGGATTAGGGCTCCTTCTTCACCTAGAGTAATAAATAAAGCTTTTAGCCCAATATCAAAGGCCTGCTTAGCGAAATTCACTATCTCAGACTCAGATGGGATTTTTTGAGAAGAGCCAAGCATCAAGGCCACCTCTTTTCTGTTTGCCTGCAAATAATCGACTCCAGAAGCCCACTCCTTCCATCCAGTTAGAGGAAGGTACTCTCTTGGACTCCCAATCTTTCTGGATAAAGGAAGAGAATGGACATCAAACCAGATCGGGCATGACGCTTGGTGAATGATTTTGCGCCAATCTCGAAGCTCTATATCAAAGCCAGAATTGATGATGAGGAGAAGCATTCCGAATTGAGGCAAATCTTTAATAATTTGATCTGGATTTAAAGGAGGGACTACAGACTCCAGAATTTCCACACGTTCTCCTTTTTCAGGATAGAAAAGGAAGACCCGATTTCCAGGGCCAGGCACATATTGGATCCCTTCTCCATGGAAGCTGGCCCAGTGTGCAGTGAGTCTCTCGACATCTGAGATTAATTCTTGGCCACAATTCGAGTAAAGATAGACTTCCTTTCCCAAGCCGCAGAGAACTGCTGCCTGATAAAGAACTCCGCCAAGGCCTCTAAAGGCCTGACCAGAAGCATAGGTTATGACATCATAAGTTATCGTCCCGATAAGGCCAACTTTGCCCTTTTTGACTTCTGCCATTAAAGAACCTTCTAAGGGACAGTCCTTGAACAGGAACGGTCCCCACCAAACTGTCTCGCCAAATGTTAAGCAACGATCGCCAAAAAAGCAAGCGCGGAGTTTCTCAAGAAAATTGTATATGTTGCCCTAAATTATAGATAAATAATTAGCCCAATCCTGGAAGCAGTTCCCATCGGTGATTTCAATTTGATAAAAACCTTTTAAAAAACCCGTCTTTCATTAGTTAACCCTAAAAAATTTGATCATGCTTCTAATTTAGATACTTGACTAATAGTCAAGTATAGAATAAAATTATTATGCAAGAAAAAGAAAAGCTAATCGAGACTTCCTTTTTAATCCCTTTACATGAAGATAAGGATATTGGCAATGGCAGACTTCACCCAGCAACCCGCTGGATGCATTTTCAAAGAAGACTCTTCAATTGCTTTGCTGGCTGGACTCTTGCTCCAGGCATTTATAAGGGAAGCTACAGGGATGCAAAAACTGGACTAGAAGTCACAGATTTATCTCGAAAGTATATTCTAGCTGTTCCCAAAAACGATTTGAGAAGGCTAAGAAATTTTCTTAAGAAAGAAGGAGCAATTTTTAGGCAAAAATTCATTTATTTTGAAGTGGGTGGAAAAGTAGAGCTTTTGGAGGTGGAATATGAATAAAGTTTATGAAACCATAGAAAATGAAAAATTTGATATAAACTCTCTATCTAAAAAAGAACTTACATTCCTTAAAAAAGTTATAAAATATTATTCTAAAAAACCTGATTGGAGTCTTTTTTCGAATTATTGGCTTAAAGAAGGACAAAAACTTTGGGGAAGGATGCCAAAACGACAAGTGGTTAACCTTCCTCTTTTTCGCGTATGCCAAGACCTTGAGGTCCGATTGGGAATTGAACAGGGGAAAACTCGGATGCTCGACTACAGAGATAAACTTGAAGAATTAATTGATAAAGAATTTGAATCTCGGTACCAATTTTGCAAAAAGACAGGTATAGCCCAAGACACACTTTCAAGAATTTTAAACAAACGCCGAGAACCTTCCCTGCAAAAATTGCTTATTATGCTTGATGCTTTAGGATATGAGATCACATTCCAAAAAAAGCACCTGCGTTGAGAACCCATCAATTTCTTTCTTAATCCAATTTGACATAGCGATTATGCAATTGGCAATATTGTCTCATTTTTTTCTTTATTTAAAATTGAAAATTAGATAGGCTTGATTTAGATTATATACAATAAAAGAACAAACCAAATAAGGCACAGAATAAAAATTTTAATTTTATGATTTATCATTTAGGGACTTCTGGCTGGAGCTATCCAGGCTGGAGAGGAAGATTTTATCCAGAAGACCTCTCCCAGAAAGATTGGCTCGCCTTTTATGCCCAGCATTTTACGACGGTAGAGATCAACATGACCTTCTACCGCTTTCCCAAGCCCGAGACTTTAAGGAACTGGCTGGATAAAACGCCACATCATTTCACCTTTACCCTCAAAGCCAATCGCCAAATCACCCATCTCAAAAAACTGAAAAATGTGAGAAGCGAAATCAGATATTTTTATATCCTTGCTCATACTCTCCGAGAAAAACTGGGATGCATCCTCTTCCAACTCCCTCCTTCCCTTACTCTTGACATGGACTTGCTTAAAGAGTTTCTTTCAACCTTATCTCCTGATTATAAAAACGTCATTGAATTCCGGCATGAAAGCTGGTATGCCGAGGAAGTCTATGAACTCCTTCGATCCCAGAACGTCATCTTCTGTGTGGTTTCCTCAGCCAAGGTCCCTAAAACTATTGTCGAAACCGAAGAGACCCTCTATTTCCGCTTTCATGGCCTGACTGGAGGCTATCGATACAATTATTCAGATGAGGAATTGCAGGAATGGGAGGGAGCAATAAAAAAAGCCAAAGCGAGAGAAAGCTACGTTTATTTCAACAATGATTATCAGGCCTATGCCGTCCATAATTGCCTTAAGCTTCGAAGCCTTCTTCAAGAATAATCGACTGGGACTATTTCACCCTTGTTGTGCTTACAATTACATGAAAGACATTATGCCGAGCAGTCGTCGATAAATTGACCTGAACAAATCAGCAAGAAATCTTGTTTCATCATGAAACTCTTGGATAACGTCAAAAGTTAATTGACCTTACATCAAGTGATACTGATTTGCAGACGTTTTCCTAAAGCCATGGCGACGCGCTCTAATGTTGACAGCTTAATATCTTCTGCATGATTCTCAATTCTTGAAATTGCAGTCTTCTTAGTTTTGAGTCGGCGCGCAAGTTCTTCCTGTGTCAATCCTGCTGATTCACGAGCCTGACGAAGTATGACTCCAATTTTGAACTGTTCATACCGCTCTTCGTATTTTTCAGCAAATTTTTTATCTCTCTTTTTCCTTTCCTTTATATATTTTTTCAGGTCACTCATTTTTTGTTCTCCTCTTCATAAAATCTTTTCTATAAGCCTCTGCTTTTTTTATTTCATGCCGAGGCATTTTCTGACTCTTTTTTACCAGCCCATGGGTTAGTACAACCAAAGAACTATCTACAAAGAAGCAAAATAGACGATAAGCATTTGTGCCAAATTTAATTCTGCATTCCCATATTTCCTCTGTCCCAACAAGCTTTTTAAAATAAGAAGATGGAACAATCTCCAAATCTTTATAGCTTGAGAACCCATGTTATTTTCTGTGCAACTTTTCCAGGCAAAGAATCAAGAAAATCTCTTATTGGGCATTTCCCATTGACTGTTCTATAAAAGATTATACTTCTTTTCACTATTATATGTTAACCTGCATGTTAACGTTTGTCAAGAATTTATGCAAGAATTCTTTAATTTCATCTGGCACTCCTTTGCAAAGGAAGTGTCCACTAGAAAAATTTGACCTTCTTTTGGGATCTGAACTATTATAGGAAACGATGAACACAGATATTCCAGAGCAAAGGAGAGACCGATGAAAAGAATCCATAAACTATTTTGCTTTCTGGCAATTTTTCTTCTTATTGGATGCGCTTTGCTTGCGACAGGCGCCCAAACTCAAATGCCCAAAGTCGGGATGCCTGTGCTCATCACTTCTTGCGGACAGAGTCCAGGGCCTGTCATGCTCAAGGTCGTTTTCCAGAAATTGAAGCTCGATTTTGAGCTCAATCCCCTAGCCACTGCTTCAGATCTCAAAACCAAGAAGGATGCAGGCGCTCCTTACAAATCTCTGATTATTGTCATGGGATCAAGCCTTAAAGGAATGGGAGCAGCCGGAATCTCCATAGATGATGAACTAAACCGGACCGAAGCTTTGATCGAAGAAGCTCGGCGCCAGAGAATCACCATCATCGGCGCCCATATCGAGGGCATGAAAAGAAGAGCTCAGGGTGCTGCCCCTGGAGACAACAGCGATGAACTCAGTATCGATGCTGTGGCCCCAAAATCTGACCTCTTGATCATCAATAAAGAGGGAAATGCTGACAACCGCTTCACCCTCATCGCCAATGAGAAAAAGATTCCCCTCCTTGAAGTTGAAAAAAATCTGGACCTTATGACCGAGTTTGAAAAACTCTTTAAAAGCAGAGAAAGCCTCCCTTATTCGAAGTAAAGAAATTTGTTTTTTTTGATAAAATATATGAAAATTAAGAAAAAGTCATAAAAAAAGACTCCGAGATCATTTGTGAGAAAGAAATGCTAGAGACAGTAACAATAAAAACAATTGTCACTGTTGTTCTCGGCCTTTCCCTTATCTGGCTGGTTAAAATACTGGCAAAAAAAGAACGGCAAAATGTTTTCAAAGCACTTCTCTTAAGCGCTTTCTGTGTGGCGGCCCTGGTTTTTATCCAGAACAGACACCTGCAAAAGTCAACCATAGCTGATATAAAAAAACAGATCTTCCCAGAAAAAATTCCAGAATACAAGTACAGGATAGAGAAAGGTTTTTCGGGCAGAATCCATTATATTAGCTACATTTTTGATGAGCCCAGGCCTAAGTTACCTCTTTCTATTGATTCTGAAGGAAAATTCCTCCATATCTCTGATGTCTCTTCAGTAAATAGAGTCTTAGAAATGTTAGGTCTTCCAAAAGTCAGCTCAGGTGTGCCCGAACTTGCCTCGATTACTGGTTCACGCTTGCATATCAATTATTATCGTTGGGAGGATTATCCTGAAGGAGCTCTGGTCGTAAGGCGCAGTCTATGTCAAGATATAAAAAGAGTTGAATCTTACAACTGCATCTCGAGCATCACTCTAGAAAAGGAAGATTGACAAAATAAGCCAATTCATCTAAAGGCTGCTGAGCGAGAAGCGGCTTCGAACTTCACAGAAAAGATCGCTCACTAAAGAGCATGTTCACTTCCACAACGATTATCCTGGCCATCATGGTGGCGGCTTATATTGTCGCCAAGACCTTTAAAGTCTCCACAGAACTTGCGATGTTCATAGCTGCACTCGCTGGAGGCCTTGCCTGGTTTGCCGAGGACGACCCGAAAACAAGCTGTTTTGTTCCCCTCTACTGTTCCATCACCACTGTCCCTGAATCCTACCAGATTGGAAGGCGAGACGTGTTTGATAGAAAATCTGCCTGGTGGGCTTTTGACTTTGTTTCCAACTGGTCGAACCTCAAATTTTTTTACATGATCGAAGATATCAGACGTGCTTACATAGATTTCGAGACGACCTTCTTCAATCTTCAACCTGCCATTGAAGCCAGAGCTAAAACTCTCTACCAGGAAAATCCAGAGGCCTGTCGGGAATTCCTGACACGCTATTCCGATGAAACAGCTCAGAGAGTTATGAACGAATGGTGGGCTCTGGCTGACTACTTGATCGTCAAATATAATGATGGCTACATCAACCTCCCGGGGAAGACTCTGCCGGCCGATTACTCAACAGATTGGCTGGAGGCTGTGGGTTTCGGCAAAACCAGGATTATAAATAAAAAATAATTAGAACGATTCTCTTATGTTTTCTCAAAATGAATGTAGCCGTCCAAAGTCTTCAGGTACTTCAAAAACGCATTTCTCCCCTTTTCAGTAACAGAACAAGTGGTCAATGGCTTTTTCCCTCTAAATGATTTTTCTATTGAAACGAAACCTGCTTGTTCGAGTTTTGAGAGATGGATGCTCAAATTTCCATCTGTGGTTCCGATTGTCTTTTTTAAGTAATTGAAATCTGCCTTTTTGAGTGAGATAAGGATTGATAAAACGGCAAGCCTCGCTCGAGAATGAATAATCGGATCCAACTCGGCAAATTTCTCAGGAGACATCTTTAGCTCGATTTTTTCGATACTCTGAACGGAGAATAAGCCCGGGTATAAGGTAGCCAATAATAATGAGCGGAATAAAAATAAGACTGCGGTAATCTCCAGGAACAAAAACCATCCCGAATGCCCCTAACCACCAGATCATCCCGCACCATTTCAAAAGATTCCACTCATAAATTCCACCTGTAACAAAGAAGAGAATCCCTCCCACCACTGATACAAGCACTGGAATTTCTCTATAAGAATAAAGACCAAGAGCAGGGAAAATCAAGCCAACCAATAAAAAAGCTATTCCGCAGGCAAAACCAAGATGACTAACAGGGATCTGCGCGTATGTCTTCATCCCTTGCTGACGTTCCTGTTTTACAGCATAGAAAATCGAGTAAATAATCCCTATCCCCGCAAATACAACCCAGTTTACCCATATCGAGCTGAATTTTTTTAAAAAAACAAGGACATACATCCCGATTATGGCAAGTACACACAAAATCCCCCAGAAGAGAAAAATGTTGCCTGATTCAGCTGTGGCTTTTTTTGTTTTCTCCACCATCTCTCTTATCAATTGAATATCCTCTTTTACTTGATGGTCATACATAACGCCTCCCTTTTTTAATTAAATTTTATATTATAAAGTACTTTGTAATATAAAGTATATTTATAAAAAAATTTCTTATTTCGGAATAGGTAAACAAGCGCAAAGAAAAGAAAATAAACTCCAGCAAGAAGAAAAAAAGATGTTTTTCTCTCTTCAGCTAAGAGATATATTTTCCCTTTTCCAGGATTCGGAAGAGGCTCTGGATCCCAGGGCAGGCCGAAGCGCTGGGCGAGTCCTTTTATGTATAGGAGATGGATGACAGGGATTTTGCGCATGGCCATCTCAGCGATCAGTCCCCTTTTTTCAGCCTGAGAAAAATGTTTCACCCGGACAAGCCCGGGGTTGAGTTTCAAGATTTCTGAATCTGTTCCCATGTTCGCCCAGCTCCCACCAATATTGATGAAAGCTTTGATCTTTTTTCTTCCTGCCTTCTCTTCATAAAGCTCGATTCTTGCCTGGACATTGTGTTCGAGGTTGGGCTCATCGAGGAAAGGGATCTGGCTCTGCTTTGCTTCTTCTATGAGGAAAGAGCGACCTTCTGGACTCATGTCGTTTCCCGTATCTTCCTCGCCACCCAAAGAGAGGGCGATTGGCTTGACATCGAATATCCCGGAGCTCTGAAGACAGTTCTGGATGTCGAGCCAGTGAAATAAAGGATTATTCGCTCCCCACTGGGAAGCGCCGAGAGAACAGATCATGAGTGGCTCTATGTTCATGGCCTTTGCTGCAGAAAGTGAAGCCACAATCAAAGCGGGAAAAGAGCTTGAAGCGCCTATAGCAATCGTATCTTCAGCCTTCACTCCTGCTTTTTTCAGCAAGTAGACGAGAAGCGCTGCGAAATTTGGGTTTGTGGTCGTTCTTTTTGCCTCCAGGCTTCCTACTGACGTAGTTATGGAAGAAAACTCAACTCCGATGAGTCCTGTCCGATTTCTATCCGCTTTTTCATCAAGGACAATTCCCTTTTCTATCTGGCACTTGCGGAGTGCTTCCAACGCCTCAGCCATAATTTCTGAAGCTCTCACCATCTCCTTCTTGATGATATCCCCTTCTCCCAAGGGAATGATCCTGGAGAGAATAAAAAATAAGAGACTTAAAAAACAGAGAACAAAGATTGTCGTCTCGTTTCTTTTTCTGCTCTTTTTAGGGATGAACCTTCCCTGGAGGAGAGACAAGCTTCTCATTTTCTTCTCACAATTTATCTATCTCCCGAATTTTACTCTCCACTTCTGTTACAACCACAAAATCAATTTTGCCAGGAAATAGGTGATTATGGAGACTGTAAAAAGCGAAGCCAGAGTCGGGAGAATCTTCTGCCTTTCCAAATTATTGGCCAAAAGTCCAGGAATGATCCAGCCAATAGCTCTAAGTTCCAGAGAAGTTGGGAAAAACTTGGGCAAAAGAAAAAATAACAGCTGGGCCCAAAGTCCTCCAATGAGGATCATCATCACAAATCTTCGCTTTCCAAAAAGAATCAGGAATCGGGATAAAATTCTAAAGCTGAGAAGGCTTAAGAAAGCCACAAGAATCGTAGCAACAATTCTCAGGGGCTGGTCAAGGTAAAGAGCCATGAAAGCTGGGACGATGATTCCGCCTGGATAGATATCCATGATCTCGACATAGAGCAAAGCGACAACAACCCCGATAAAAAGAGTTTCAATTCCCATAAGGTTTACCAATCTCCTCCCAGTATTCAAGGAGCGCTCTTCCAAGCCCTCCCATATTCCCCATGCCGATCAGAATCACTTCCTCCCTCTCCATGGCCGAAAGTCTCTCCATGATTTTTTTTGGATTTTTTGCAGAAATCGCAGATACTTCTATTTGAGGGGAGAATTTGAATTTCTTTTTTCTGCATATAGCCTGGCTATGGGCTCCAATGAAAACGAGTCTCTGGAAATCATGAAAGAAGCCATCCTCAAAAGCCTTTATCCACTGCCCTGTCCTATCTCCCCTGTCCTCTCTGAAATTCAGAATCCCGATGATTCTTTTCCCAGCAAAGGAAATCCGCTCTTTTAGCTTGGATAAAACTCTGGCCGTGGATTCTGGGTCATTGGCAGCAAAAGCACTGACCAGATACCAAGGACAAGGCGTTAATCCGACTGGGGTTACGAATATTTTAAGACTTCCAAAATCAGGCCGGGCCTTAGCCATCCCTCGAAAGACAACCTCTTTCTTTATACCAAGGAATTGAGTCACCGCCAGGGCTAAGCGCACATTCTCCTCAAATTCATCGGCAAAGGCTGCTTTCAACGCTAAAGAGTCTTCGTCAGAAGGCCTTTTTACAGGGATAATCTTTGCCTTTATTTTCTGAGCAGCCTCCTCAAATACAGAAAAATATTCTTCTTGAGGAACAAAAACTTTGCCTTGTGGAGGGATTGAGGCTGAGAGGCTCTGGGCAATTTCCTCTTTTGTCGAGCCCATCAAATCCAGATGATCTAAGCGGACATTTGTTATGACGAGAATCTGGGGTGCGAGAAGCTGGCGGGATTCGACAAAACTGCATTCAGGCTGGATACTCATCATCTCTGCCACAAACGCTTGAGCTTTGAGCTTGGAGGCAAGTTTAAGGATTCTTTTTCCTTCCAGAATAGAAGGAAGGCCGCGCCTTTCAATTTCTCTCTCCTCGCCATCAGGAAAGATAATCACCGGCCTGGAGCCAGTGGTTTTGGCCAGAACTTGAAATCCCGCTTCTCTCAAAGAAGAAGCAATGAGCCTGGTGACAGTTGACTTTCCCCTTGTTCCTGTAACGCAAATCCGAAGGGGAATTCTCCCTATTTTTACTCGAAGAAGGATGCGCTCCCCAAGAAAGTAGAAGAGAAGAAGGATGAGACATCCTCCTCCGAAAAGCACTTCTCTCGTGACCTATCTCCTTGCTCTATCTTCACTGTCAAAGCGAGGGATGAAATGAGGAAGCCATTAAAAAATAATGGCAATTATTAAAAATGTATAAAGCCAATCAAAAAGGGATAAAAGCAAAAGGCCTGGAGGGTTCTTCGCCTCTTGCCTTCCCTAGCACCCGGAGAAAAGTGGCGGAGAAAAGATTCGAGACTTCACTTGTTTCGTATTTTACCTTAAGGCGCTCTGAAATCACATTCAGCATCTGTTCTTTTCCCGCCTTCTTCCAGAGACATTCCTCATTAACAATCATTAAGTACTCAGAGCCTAATGCCTTTCTGGCTTCTTCCAGCTTCTTGAAATAAAAGGCTCCCTCTTCTCCTCTGCTCAAGACCAATCCCAGGGCTGAGTTTTTCTTTTTGATGAGTTCCAGAATTTCTTTATCCGGCAAATTCTTCTCAAGCAAGATCATTGGCTTTTTTATATCTTCCAGAAGAATTTTTGCCTGAGAAGGCTCCAAATTTCTAGCCAAAAGAAGAAGACCGCTCTTATTCAAAGCTTCAATAATCTTTTTGCCCTCCTCAGTTACTTCTTTTTCTCCAAAAAGAAAAGAAGGATTGTCCAAGATGACAAAATATATTCCCTGCTTGGCCAAGACTTCTGCCCAGCGCGGGTCATCGCGGAAACTGTTTATTCCTCTGAGGCCAGGCATAACTGTTGTTTTTCCTTGGCGAATATTTCCCATGAGCTGGTTAGAAGAGGTGTAAAGCGAAAGCCCCTTGCTTTCTCTTATTTTCTCTTGACCAGAAAGAAGATTTTTGAGGATATCGATTCTCAGCTCATCTGCGGCCAATCCTTCCTTTTCTGTAACGATGGCAAGCTGTAAATCCACATGCGAATCTTTGGCGTCCTTGTGGTTCTCTATCACTTCATCGATTGAAGGAAGCTCGAAATTAATGAGATTCTGATATTTCAGATGATACATCTCTTGCCTGAAAGGTTGAAAGAAATTTCCTGGCTCTGAAGCCAAGATCTCAACAGCTCGCTCAACAAGATCTCCAGTCTTTTTCAGAAGATCAGGCTTGATCAAATCTATGTCATCACGGCTTTTATGGTATTTAAAATGATAACCTTCTGTCATAGCGCCAAAACCTGGGACACCTTTTTCCAGAAAAGGAGTGTGGTCAGAACCTCCCGGGCCTCCCCTTCCTTCTTTGACATAGTCAAGAATTTGTTTGGGCAAGCGCTCCTTGAGGAGATTCCAGATTTCTGGCCCATAGTAGATACCACTAAAGTTCACATTGCCACTGCCATGCCCAACCATGTCCATATTGATGTAGGCAACAGTTTTTTCCATTGGAAAGAGTGGATGTTCTGCATAATATTCTGAGCCCAAAAGGCCCTGTTCCTCACCTGCCCAGAGACCAAAAATGACTGTTCTTTTGGGCTTGGCTTGATTGAGCTTCATAACGCGGGCTATCTCCATGACCACTGCTGTTCCAGAAGCATTATCATTGGCGCCGTTCATCACTTCACCCAGAGGATCAATTCCTAGATGATCCATATGGGCTCCGATGATGACACATTCATTTTTTAAATCTTTATCCATTCCAGATATTTTGGCTAAAACATTCCGGGTTGGCCTTTTATCATCAAAAGTCACGTTCAAAGCGACAAAAGCTTTTTCTCCTGTCTCAAATGACTGAGGCTTTGAAGTGCTCTCGATCTGCTCAAAGAGATAGCGGAGTTCTGTCTTGAGGTCCTTAAAGATAAACTCGACAATTCTGTTCTCAAGAAAGAGTATGACAAAGTCCTGTTTATAATTTTCTTTCTTCAGACCTAACCTGAGACGTTGGCCTTCAGAACTTCGGAAAAGGAAAGCCCCTCGAGCGCCGAGTTCCTGAGCAGCCTTGATTCTCTTTTCGATCTTTGCTTCATCTTTTAGCTTTTCTTCAAGCTGGCGGGGACTATCGCTTGAAAAAAGAACAAACTTCCCCTTAACATCAATCTCAGCATAGTCATCATAGTCTTTTTGAGGGGCATGGATGCCATAGCCAACAAAGACAATTTCTGAAACGGTATTTCCCGAACCAGAATAGCGCTCGATCCGCCAGTCTTCACCATAGGTAAAATTCCGTCTCGAATTTCCGGCTATAATCTCAAATACCACTCCTTCTTCGATATTGCTATGCTCAATGGTGAAATTTTGGAAGTAACTTCCCTCAGGAGATATTGGCTCAAGGCCCCACTCTTTAAACTTGGAAGCTATGTATTCTGCTCCAGCCTCTCCCCCCATTTGGCCACTCTTGCGGCCTTTCATCGCATCCGATGCCAAATCCTTTATGTAGGTCCAGGCAGCCTGGCCGTCAAAGGGAGTCTTTTTCTCCTTGGCGAAACCAGGTGAAAGGAAAAGAGAAAATATCAAGCAGAGACAGAACACTTTTCTTGCGATCATAACTGCCTCCTCTTAAAAAATTACGAAGCTATCCTATTATAACCAAACAAAAAAAAATGGGAACAAAATTTTTTGAAACCTTCTCTGTATTTTTATCGTCAAATCTATCTCAAAAATTTTTTAAATAGGATTGACTTGCTCTATCGGACTGGCAACAATAATAAAAAGAAGACATTATTCTTTAGAAAAATAAATTTGGGAGAAGCAAATTGAAAAACGTATTATCTGAACTGGAAAAGCATGGTTATAGGGGGCAGATTACTCCTGTCCATCACCTCGGCGAATTGGAAGCAGAAATTGAAAATCGCCACCGACAGGGTGAATTTTCTGAGGAATTCTACAGAGAGCGTCTCACTGAGTTTCACTTCAAGATCCCAGAGACTTTGTCTGATGCAAAATCTCTCATTGTCGTTGCTTTTCCACAACCCAAGCTTCGGGTTATCTTCAACTGGCAAGGAAAATCGCATCATCTCCTTATTCCCCCAACCTACCTCCACTATCCGAACGCGGCAATTGAAGAGCTCCTCACAGGAATCCTGGCTCCAAAAGGTTATCGTCTGACCAAAGCTCAATTGCCTCTGAAGCTTCTGGCAGCTCGCTGCGGGCTTGGTTCTTTCGGGAAAAACAATATCTGTTATGTTCCTTCGATGGGGAGTTTTCATCGGCTTATGGCTTTTTATTCTGATTTTCCCTGCCAGGAAGACAGTTGGATGGAAGCTCAAATGATGGAAAAATGTCAGAACTGTTCTGCCTGCCTCCGCAGCTGCCCGACTGCAGCCATCACTTCAGAGCGCTTTCTTCTTCGCGCTGAGCGCTGTTTGACTTTTCACAACGAGAGAGCAGGAGATTTTCCTTCCTGGTTAGATTCTTCCTGGCACAATTGCCTCGTTGGCTGCATTTATTGTCAGAATGTCTGTCCTCTGAATAAGAAATTTTTAAAATGGATTGAAGAAAAGGAAGAACTCTCAGAGGAAGAAACAGCGCTTCTTTTGCAAGGAACTCCGCAGGATAAGTTACCCGCTCAAACATTAAAAAACTGGAGAACCTTGATCTCGTGGAATACTTTGAGCTTCTGCCTCGCAATCTGCGTGCCCTTCTCTAAATTCATATTATTTTTTTGGCTCTTTCCTCAGAGCGAAGTAGATAAACCCGCCAAAATAAAGAACGAGCATAAAAACCATCATGGCAATGGCCAGTCCACTCATTTCAATCACCTCCAGGCTACAGCTTTCTTCCGTTATCTTTTATTTTTAGACTTTTTTGGGAAATTCAGCGTAAGGAGTCTTAATCTTATTAGCAAACCAATTGTTGGCCAAAATGACAAAAACAAACAGAATCGCCCATTGCAGAACCATAGTTGCCGGGCTCAGAGTTTTAAATGGATTCCACCATGTGTCTGGATACCGGGTTGCTGCCTGCCAAACCCACCAGGTAAACATAATGACGAATAAGATGGGAATAGCCACCACACAAAAATTAAACCATTTGCCAACATAGATCCAGCTATTTTGATTGATCATTTCTCTGACATTATTCACGCCCCTTCTGTAGACAGCGAACGCAAAGAATATTCCGGAGATGAGCAACCCAACTCCCCAGACCATGTCCTGATTTTCCTGGAAAGCTGCGCTATAAGCAGAAGGGACACCCAGCAGGAAAGCCACAGAGGCTGCAATGACAGTTGCTTTTCCTCTGGTCAGGCCAACATTCTCCAGGTTTAAAACAGCAAGTTCTACCATCGAAAGCAATGACGCTAGGGCTGAGATGGCCAAAGCCAGGAAGAATAGGGCTGCGACAAAGGAGCCAGCTGGCAAAGTGGGGAAAAATTTTGTTAAGTAGATGAAGGTGAGCCCTGTATCGCCTGATTGCAGAGCCTGAGTCGCAGCATCTGCGCTCGGAGATACAGCAAAGACCAAAGGCAAAATGGCCATACCTGCCAGCAAAGAAGAGCCTGAGTCGGCAAAAGCGATAACAAATGCATTTGCCCCAATATCATCCTTCTCTGACATGTAAACAGAATAGGTCAACATCAACCCCCACCCAGCGCCTACCGACCAGGCAGCCTGGGAAAATGCGTTTAGCCAAGTTTTTGCTTTCAATAATCCAGCCAAATTGGGCCTGAAAAGATATTCCAAACCATTGATAGCACCTGGTCTTGTCAAGGCCCAGACCATGACTGCGGCTAAAATGACAACGATGCTTGGCACAATAATCTTATTTGCAGTCTCCAGGCCTTTTTGAACACCGCCCAAAATAATATATCCCGCAACTGCAATCGCAATGAAATGAAATAAGACAGTTTGAAAGGGTGAGGAAAGGAATCCCTTCCATACAGCTTCAGAGTTAATTCCCGGTTTTATGGCACCCGTTATACCAAAAGTGAGATAACGGATTGCCCAGCCAGTTACTACAGAATAATAAAACATGATGAGAATACAACAAAATCCGATCCAGGCACCCATCCAAGTATTTCTCTTGCCGACAAAGTTTCTGAAGGCACCATTCGTACCTAATCTTGTTGACTTGCCAATAATCATTTCAATCATTAATAGCGGAACTGCCCAGATAAGATTGGCAAGGATGAATGCTATTAAAAAAGCACCTCCGTCATTAGCGGCGACGACTCTCGGGAAACGCCAGATATTTCCAGCTCCAAAAGCCATGCCTAAAGAAGCGAGAATAAAACCAGCCCTGCTACTCCATTGTGTTTCTTTTTCGGCCATGACCTAACCTCTTATTTGTTTTTCAAGATTCATTGAGTTCTTGGATTTAGATCTAAGGAACACAGTCAATGCTTCTATTTCCACCAAATTAAAAATCCTGGATATTATGCAACACTTCATCATAAAAATCTATGATTATATGTTTGTATTCATAAGGTTTGATACCCTGTCCAACACTCTCTTTTACAATTGGTTTTGCTTTGCTGGCGAATGGATTTTCCTCTCGCGTTTGGTCTTTAGTTTTGATCACTATTGGAATTTTTTATGGTCTGTTTGGAGCCTTGCGCTTAGGCGTCCACATTGACTTCATTCTTTTAGCAGGTGCTCTGTTGCTACTAATTCGAATGCTAGTTTCAAAATCTTCTGTCTTGGGGGACGTTCCCCGAAGAGACACCCCTCAGTGCGGGTCAGAGGAAAGGAATAGAAAAATTGATTCCTCGATATCTACTCTTTTTTCGAGAATGTGTAAGTGTTATCTCCTTTCTTCAGCAGCTTGAACAACCCTTTGTTCGTAACCCTGGATAGTATCGCCTCTTCTTTCAAATGGTGATCGCTGAAAGAGAGGATTCCGTCTGGCTTTAAAACTCGGCCCAGCTCTTCAAGAACTCTATCGGGCTCGCTTATGCCGTGCAGAGTGTCGTAGAAGATGATGACATCGACGCTTTTATCGGGCAGACCGGTTTTGCAGTCGGAAAGGATCGGTTGGATATTGGACAACTGTTTTTTTGCAGCGATCCGCTGGATGCTGCCAAGGGCAAGAGGATGGATATCCAGGGCATAGACTTTTCCAGATTCACCTACCATTTCTGCAAGGAGAATAGTATAGCTTCCGGGCCCACAACCATAATCAAGGATATGAAATCCAGCTTTTACATCGACTTCTTTTAATAGATTTTTTGGTGGGATGAAAAGGTCGCGAAGTTTAAGGGCGATGGCCATGAGCTTAAAATGAAGATTGGGTTGTGGCTTATTCATGGTTTTTTCAGAGACTGATCGTTTTCACATCGTCTCCTGCGGACCGCACTCTAGCAGCGTAGCTTTGGCTCAACTCCGCGGGCACTTCATCGTCCTTATTGCCATAAGGAATACGGTGTGTTTCAGCCAGGAGAGGGGTGCGCAATATAGGAGAGATGTCTCGTGCCTTGTGTGCCAGCTGAGAGAAGGAGCTGCGTTTCATGTCGCCAGTATAGCACAGCCCTTCTAAGGCCTACAATCAACCAAGGCCCGCAGCGCCCCGCCGACGACGAGGGTGCTACTTTTTGGTGAATATCTCTTTGAACTGCCACTGTTCATTCGAATGGGGATCATAGAATGACAAAAAGTTTCTTCTCGAAATGGAGCCAAATGTCATCCACTACGAAGTCCTGGCCGGGTTTAAAGGGAACTTTATACAGCCTTTTTTCGTTCAATCGAATGAGAGTTAGAAATATCGAGTAAAACTCTTTTCATGTCCTCTGAAGAGCAAGCTGTCGCTATTCGAGGACAAGATTCGAGGCAAGGTACAGATAATGAACTTGGCACAATATTTGCTTGATATAAAAGCAGAACGGAGGAAAAAAAATGAAAAAACTGATTTTTATTGTTCTGATCCTCCTCTTATTTCTTCTGTTGACAGGAGCCTCAGTTTTTGCAAGACATGATGACCTTCGACTACCATCCAGCTTCATTAATCTCTACAAAATCGACCAAAAAATTGCAGCCGGTTTAAAGCAGCATGTCATAACTCATATCTATGCCACAGGCAACCTGGAATATCGATCAGAGGCGAGTGACCTTGAGCTTCAGTTCGGGACTGTCTATCTACTCCCCTAGAAAATACTCTTCTTCAGACTCTACGGAGGGACGGGGTTGCAATTCTCCAGGAATGAAGGATACCAGTATCCTTATCTCGTGCTGGGAACTCATTTCCTCTTTTTCTTTTCTGAGGTCATTCATCCCTGGCACGGCAAGATGGAGCCAAAATTCAGAGGGGGGTTTAGTTTCCACTTTTGATCGAAAAGCTTTGAATTCGCTAATTCAAAAGATTCTCTTGAAAAAATTCTCTTCATTATTCCATCGGAAATAGGCTTAGGCAAAAAGATGGGCTGTCGAAGAAAAGGGGGCGGTTCTCTTTCTTTGTCTTTAAATTGCCAAGGGAAGAAAGAGTCAGGGTGAAAAGAGAACCGTCATTTTTGATTGAGCAAATTCTGTGCCAAACCCGGCCTTGTTTCTATGTCTTGAATGACTCCCCAGCAAAGTCAGCGCCTTGTTAAAAAATTTTACTCAGGGAAAAAATATTTACAGTTCGGCTCTCAAATTTCTAAAGCTTCTGCTTTTTAGCTTTTTCCAGATAATTACGGGGAACTTCCAGAGGCTTTAATTTCTTCAAGGCTTTAAGGCTTCTTTTGAAACTCATATATTTAGCCCTGCATTCCTCGCAACAGGCCAGATGTTCTTCCACAGCTTTCCTTATTTCCTGGTTCAGCTCACAGTCATAGAACTCCCAGAAAAGCGACCTTGCTTCTTGGCACAGAATTTGCTCATAAGTCAGCGGAGAGTGTCTCACTTCAGACAAAATAACTTTTGGAGAGGAGGAAGAAATTGAAAGCTCAAGAAATAGTCTTTTCTGGAGTGATTCTTTTCTTTTTTTTCTCAAATCTGGTTCTCAGCTCTCAAGGAAGAGATCCTCAAAAAATTGATGACCTCATTTCTCTCATCAAGCAAAAATCTGGCCTGGAAATTCAGTTAGATGACCAGGGTTGGGAATGGCGGCAAGAGGATAGCCTGGGAACCTTCGAACAGGGAGAAATGACTTTTTCAGACAGCAAGTGGCTCATGTATCTTATCCATTGGGGACCCATTCAGGTTCAGAAACTCACTGAGGATTATGTGAAAGAAAGGATGCTCGGGATGTGGGGTGTAAAATTTGAGATTTCCTGATTTGACTCAAAAATTTTCTTCTGAAAAATATGGATTTTCTTTTGACTTGCCCGAGCAATGGTTTATCTATGAAAGTCCCTTTTATGTCCCCTATCCTGAATACGAAGGAATAAGAGATAAAAATATGGGGTCAGTCTTTGTCCTCCCTTCTGACCAGAATATCACCGTCACCTTAAAATGGTATCCACTGGCCGAAGAGAAAGAGGAGATGGTCATGGGCCGGGATCAAAAAATTTTAGAAAATCTTAAAAAAGAGATAGAATTGCAGGGAGAGGTACAAAGTATCCAGAACTGCGGTTTTGAAAGCTTCGTCATCGCTGGAAAAAAGGTTCACAGAATCTGGGGGATCTATAAGATCAAAAATCTTGATGAAAAAGAAATGGCCTTCTTCACTGGAGAAGGAATCTATCAAGTGAACCAGTATGAACTCAAAGAAAAAGGAAAAAAGATCGTTCTCATCCTAAAAACAAGGGCCTTTCGCTATGAAGGGCAAAACTCTTCTCCCCATAGACATTTTCAAGATCAACTTTTAAAAGACCTGTTGCTCAGGATAAGATAATCTTTTGAAACTTTTCCCATCTCTTCACCATCTCTATTGCCCGAGGCAGGAAAAGAATGAAAAAAAACAACACTTGGCAATACCAAGAAATATTGAGGCATCTTGCTCCCTGCGGCTTGAGCTGCAGCAAATGTTTTGCCTACTCAGAAGGCAAGATAAGGGAGCACAGCGCAAAACTGAAGGCTCTCCTTGGGTCATTTGACAAGTATGCGGAGAGGTTCCAGAAATTTCTTCCTCTTTTCAAGAATTATCCTCCTTTTAAAGAATTGCTTTCTTACCTGGCCCAGGGTGACTGCCTGGGATGCCGGAAAGGAACCTGCAAGTATCCTCGCTGTGGAGTTTTTCACTGCTCGAAGCTCAAGGGTGTGGACTTCTGTTTTCAATGCGTTGAGTTTCCCTGCGAAAAGAGCAACTTTGACCCAGACCTCAAGAGAAGGTGGATCGAGATGAATTCCCGGATGAAGGAAATCGGGATTGAAGCCTATTTTGAAGAGACTAGAGACGAACCCCGATACAGATAAAAGCAAAAAGTCGGGAATAATGTCATCCCTTGACTGCAAAAAAAGATGTGTCATAAGATAATCAGCAAATTGTCCTAGTTTTTTACTCGGATCAATAGTAGCTACTTTAATGAACACTCAAGGAAAAGAAAATGAAGATTAGAAAGGCCAGAACGCTAGATCTGCCAGAAAAAGAAATATCAAAGAGCTCTTCCTTCTAACGACAACGGCGGCGGAGTTCTTCAAGAGGTTCGGGTTCTCCCCAATAGAAAGGAAAGAAGTCGATCCACTCATTCAACAAACCGCTGAATTTAGCTCGCTTTGTTCTTGCTCAGCTACAGTCATGGTTAAAAACCTCAGCGCTCATGGAAAAGGAGAAAGGCAATGACAATTTTCCACGAATTTGTCCGGATTCTTGAATTCATCGCCCGGGCTTCCCTCCACATTCTCCCTTTTTTTCTCCTGAGCGTCCTCATCGCTTCTGGAGTCAGCCAGTTCAATTTTAAGGGAAAAAGGATTCGCTTTTTTTCACCTTACTAAAATAAGAAAAATAAGGATTTGCTTTTTCAGGCAGTAAGCTCATCATTTCCTGAATTGAACACCAAAAGCGCTCTTCGGAATGTTCGCGAAACATTCTCTCTGGCAAAAATTGGCCTGCTTAAAATATCATGAAATTGGCTGTTGACGAATACCAATTCTAGAGGTATAGTCATTCTTTAAATTTAGATCTGAGGAGCCTTCCATGCTTTTAAAAATTGATAAATCTGGCTCTCAACCCGTCTACAGACAGATTATCATGGAGATAAAAGCTCTCATTGAGCAAGGCGTACTTGAGGCAGGAAAACCTCTTCCCTCGACAAGAACTCTGGCCAAAAAATTAGGAGTCAATCGCTCCACAGTCTACCAGGCTTATGAAGAGCTTCAGGCGCTTGGTCATCTCGAGAGCAGGCCAGGTTCCTATAACATCGTTCAGCGGCGGCAAAAGGAAGTTGCCTATAACCCAGAAAGAAAAAGCAGCATATCCTGGGAAAAGGCCTCTCGAGAAGAGGCAAAAAAAATTTATGAGACGTTCTTGCGTTATTCGCCGGAAATATCTCGCTTCTCAAAATACAAAGGCAAGGCAATCAGCCTCGCCGCTCTTGACCCTGACCCGCGCCTTTTTCCCATTCATGAGTTTCGAAGATGCCTGAATCATGTGCTGCGAAGCTCTGGAACTCAATCTCTGGAGTATGGGGCTCATAAAGGATACAGGCCCCTGCGTGAATACATTGCCCAGCGGTTACGGCTTCACGGTATTTCTGTGTCCGAGGAGGAAATTCTCATCACCAATGGCGCGCAACAGGGCATAGATTTAATTGCCCGGCTCCTCGCAAGGCCAAACAAAAAAGTCGTTGTCGAAGCTCCCACTTATGCCAATGTCATTCCCCTACTCGAGTTCAATGGAATGAAAATTCTCGCCGTACCAGTGAAGTATAACGGAATGGATCTTGCCTATCTCGAAAAGTATTTGGAAAAACAAGAAGTGAGCTTTGTTTACACGATGCCCAATTTCCAGAACCCAACAGGCACGACCACAAGCCATCATCATCGCGAAAGATTGCTCAGTCTCTGTTTAGAGCACAAAGTTCCTATTGTCGAAGACGGATTTGAAGAAGACATGAAATATTTTGGCAAAGTCCCGTTGCCGATCAAATCCATTGATGAAAAAAATATCGTCATCTACCTCGGGACATTCTCCAAAGCCCTTTTCCCTGGCTTGAGGATAGGCTGGATTACAGCCGACAAGGAATGCATCGAAAGACTTGCGGCCATCAAGAGATTTTCCGATCTCAGCAGCGGGAATCTGGTTCAGATTGTCATGCACGATTTCTGCAGACAGGGTTATTACGACCTCCATCTCAAAAGGCTTCACCGGGTCTTCCGCAGACGGATGCAAGTGGCCTTGAAAACCATAGAAGAATGCTTTCCAAAGGCCGTTGACTGGACACGCCCCATGGGTGGCTACACAATCTGGGTCAAAATTCCAAAAAAATTGACAGAGGCCGAGCTTCATGAATTTCTCAACCCCTACGGTGTTTCCGTCTCTCCTGGTGTCTATTATTTTCCCAAAGAGACCTCCTCTGAATACTTTCGAATTGCCATTGCCAGGCTGAATGAAGAAGAAATAAGAGAAGGCCTTTTGAGGCTGGGCAAGGCTCTTCAGAAATTATCCCGTTCTGCTTGATTGGAGGAAGGGACGAGAACATGCTTTTGAAATTGCAGAAAGGAATCATCTATGGCCCTGTTCACTCAAGAAGACTGGGTTTATCGCTCGGGATAAACATTCTTCCGGAGACGGAAAAAGTCTGCCCCTTTAATTGTCTCTACTGCCAGTATGGATGGACAAAAATTCACAAAATGAATCTCAAGGACATTCACTCGAACCTGCCATCAATTGAGTCAGTAAGAGAATCATTAAGAGTGGCGCTCGAAGGCCTGGATGAACATGTCTCATACATAACTTTTTCCGGGAATGGAGAGCCAACCCTGCATCCTGATTTTGGCCAAATTGTGGAAGAAGCCACTGTGCTGCGCGATCAATTGGCTCCCTGGGCAAAAACAGCTGTGCTCTCCAATTCTGCCCTTGTCTCTGATCGGGCAATAAGAGAGTCCCTCCGCAGGCTCGACCTTCGAATCATGAAGCTTGATTGTGGCTTGCCTCGACTGTTTAAAAAATACAATCAGCCCTGTCCTGGAGTAACGCTTGAAGGCATAACCGAAGGCCTGATGGAATTATCCAAGCTTCGACCATTAACCATCCAGACGCTTATCTCATCAGGCAAGAATGGAAACTTCACCTCACAAAATATTAGTGCCTGGATGGAAAGGATCAAAAGGATTAAGCCTGTGACTGTTCAACTCTACACTCTGGACAGAGGATGTCCTTCCTCTGATCTTCATCCTGCAACCAGGGATGAACTCAACTGGATAAAAGACGAAGCAGAACAGGCAGGGATTTCAATAGAAGTCTATTAGAGAATCCCGAGCCTGTTTCAGACCTTATGCCGAACGAGTTCGCGTACTCCCTCTAAAAACATATTAATCTCTTTAAAAGAAATATAGATGGGAGTCGAAACCCTCACCGCATAAGTCCCCTTTTTTTCGTTGAGAAAAAGATATCAGCTAACCAAGGCGGTGTCAACTTTGTGAAGCTGCTCGCTCTGCATGCTGACAAATCATGGCGCAGCAGCCTCGCCGATATCGGCGACGGCTCGAGGCGACTTGCCCGTCAGAGTGCCGATATCAGGCCCTTGAGACCAACAAAATCCACCTTCATCCCTTGATAATCCCGGCGGAACGGCTGGTCAATGTCCTGAGTCACAACGAAGTTTGATCCATGCGGGTACAATCGACGAAAAACCTTGAGATTGGCGGGATCAAATTGGTCTGCTGACCATTTGCATTCGATGGCGGTGATATCTTGGAGATTCTTCTGGAGCACAAAATCGACCTCGTGCCTCTGCTTGTCCCGCCATGTCCGAATGTCCCGTCTTTGGAGCTTAGCGTGAATTTCGTTCAACACATAATGTTCCCAGAGGAATCCGAGGTCCTCGGACCGGAGAGTCCCCCAACCTTTGTAATGACAAACAAATCCCGTATCGAAGCCGTAGACCTTTGGCGCGGAAACGATCTCGGTAGCCCGGTGAGTGCTGAAGGGTCGGATCACATGAACAACGAACGTGGCCTCAAGTACTGCTAGATAGTTGCTAATCGTCGTCCGGCTCGCCTCGCACGGCCTGGAAAACTTGGTGGCCTCAAACACACCCGCGCTTTGGGCGAACAGAAGTTCGCAGAATCGGCTAAATGAGTAGCGGCGTTCGAGACGGAAGAGTTCCTGGATGTCCTTTGCCCAAAAAGCGTCCATCCATTCTTGGAATTCGCGCTCCGGGTTTTGCTTGGAAAGGAAGAAAGGCGGCAATCCGCCCCGGTGCAGGCGGTGCATCATGTCTGTGCGGCCGAAATCCCTCAAGTCGTCGGAGATCATGGGGGTGAGCCAGATTTCGACTTTGCGGCCTGTCAGCGTATCCCTGAATCTGGAGGAAGCCCCGAGCGTGGATGAGCCGGTGGCGATAATCTTGATGTCGGGAAAATGATCGGCGGCGATTTTAAGAAGCTCGGACGGATTGGCCAGGCGGTGAATCTCGTCGAGGATAAGCCTTTTTCCTTTCCAGTTCTCCAGAAAATTTTCTGGATCCTCTAGAAGACGGCGGGTCCTGGGCAGCTCGCAGTCGAAATATTGGGTTTCGGACAAGGACCGGCAGAGGAATGTCTTACCGACTCGTCTGACGCCGGACAGCCAGAGAATGGACTTCTTTTTCCAGGATTCCTCGATCAGATTTAACCAGAATTGGCGGATTTTGATCATGGCGCTTGGATTATAGCTTTAAATATTACCAAATGCAAGTAGTATTGCATATAGTAATACTAGATGAAAACTAATTTGCGGCTGGTCTTTTATTAATCATTTTTCTAGGCCCATTTTTTTCAGGAGCGCGGTGAAACGGAGATCTGAATGCAGGCCATCAAAATGGGCATCGCCTTTTAAGATAGCCATACCTGGGTATCTTTCTTCGTAGCTCTTCTCCAGCCAATCGAGTGCCTTGTCTTTCTGTCCCAGCGATGCATACACACATGCAAAGGCATAGGGCGGGATGTACTTTTCTTTCGCCTGCTCGAGAAGTTCGCTGAGCGCATCAAATGTGGCGTAATAGTACTTGGTCATTACCTTAGTGAAACTACGGCGAGGCAATTGTTTAATTGTTTTGAGGATGCTTCCAAAATCAGAGGAGTGTATATTGGTATATCTTGAAAATCAATCAAAAAATTTATACTGAATAATATGGAAGATGGCAGCAATTCCGTCTTTCCAGCCAATTTTCTTCCCTTCACTGTAATCTCTTCCTGAATAAGAGATAGGGACTTCATAAATTTTGCACTTCAATTTGGCTAATTTGATTGTGATTTCCGGTTCAAAACCGAATCTCTTTGAGCGGAGTTTTATTGAGGCGAGGACTTCTTTTTTGAAGACCTTATAGCAAGTTTCTATATCTGTTAAGTTTAGATTGGTTAAGATGTTGGATAAAGTAGTCAGAATTTTGTTACCAACATAATGCCAGAAGAAAAGGACTCGATGGGGACCCCCAAGAAAGCGGGAGCCATAGACCACATCCGCCCTGCCATCTAAGATAGGTTCCAGGAGCTTTGGGTATTCTCTCGGGTCATATTCTAAATCCGCATCCTGGATCAAGATAATGTCGCCTTCTGCTTTAGAGAATCCTGTGTGAAGTGCTGCGCCTTTGCCCATGTTTTTTGAATGGAAGAAAATTTTTAGATTCGGATCATGGAGTCTTTCCAGAATCTGTCGGGTGCCGTCTTGGGAGAAGTCATCGACGATGATAATTTCTTTCTCTAATCCAACTTCAACAGTATGCACGCGGCTGAGAATCTCGGCGATTGTCTTTTTTTCGTTATAGACAGGAATGATGATGGAAACCTTCACTAGTAATCTCTTGATTTTTCTTATTTTATGCCCAATTTTTCTTTGAAATAGGCAATGGTCTTAAGAAGTCCTTCTTCCAAGTCGACTTTTGGCTTCCAGCCGAATGTTCTTTTGGCCAAAGAAATATCAGGACAGCGATGCACAGGGTTATCAGGAGGCAGGGGCTTATGGACGATTTTAGAGGAGCTTTTTGTGAGCTTGATTACTTTTTTTGCAAGCTCAAGGATAGTGAATTCCTTGGGATTTTCCGCATTGACCGGCCCTATGAAATTCTCTGTTTCCATGATTGCGACAAGAGCTTCGATAAGATCAGAGACATAGCAGAAAGAGCGAGTCCTGCTTCCGTCTCCATAGACAGTGAGAGTTGAATATAAGAATTTGGTTTTCGGCTGCGCTGGCCGTGGGGGCATTATCACTTCGATTTTCCCGTCAATCATCGCGTGGGATTGTAAACCATGACTCAAAAAGATGTCAAGGACGGCTTGAGAGCGCGGGGTTATGTCTGCAAAGGCGCTCGCGGCGCCACAAGAGCCGCAAATCACCCAGACCTCTTCTTCGGGGCAAGGAGAAGATCATGAAAAATAATCAGCGCTGGCCTCGGCGGCCATAAAGAGTTCTTGATAAGCGATGCGAGGAGGTGGCGGCTTCGATGCTACGAACGTCAGCTCGAGGTAGTTGATGATGCGATCCACAACAATATTGTCGGTGATGAAGGCGATGATGCGCATCTCGCCCTGACATTTGGGGCAAATCAGGGGGTCTGTCTCATAAACCTTGCGGCGAATCTCGGCCCAGCCCCGGCAGGGGATTCTGTGGCACTCCTCTTCGACGATCAAGAGCTTGTTGTCAGTTTTCTCTGAGTTTCGCACCTTCCCCCGATGGGCATTAGCGTAGAGACCATAGTAACGCACCATCACCTGGCCTTTCTCCGGGATATGAGAGGTGACTCTGGCGATGAACTCGAGTGGATAAAAAGCGAAGCAGAACAGGCAGGAATTTCAATCGAAGTCTATTAGGGAATCCTGAGCTTGCTTCAAACCTTGTGCCGGACGAGCTCGCGAACTCCCTCTAAAAACATATTAATCTCTTTAAAAGAAATATAGATGGGAGTTGAAACCCTCACCGCGTAAGTCCCCTTTTCTCTGCTTCCTATTGTTCTGACAACAATGTTGTATTTCTCTCTGACATAGTCCACAACTTTGGAACACTCTACTCCATCTATGGAGAAAGCTGTCAGCCCTCCGCTAAGATAAGGATCCTCTGAAGTATGCACCTTAACTCCTGGAATCTTGCTCAACTCCCGCTTCAAGTAGCCAGCCAGAGTTTTGATTCTTCTCTCTATCCTTTCTTTTCCAATGACATTCTGAAAATCCAAGGCTTCATCTAAGGCATAAATCATGGCATCTGCACGCTGTCCCTGGGGATCGTATTTGCTGGCACCCTTCGAGGTATCCCAGCCTGAAGAGACAATTGTTGGCCAGAGCTTATCCTGAGTTTCTTTCCTCACATAAAGCAAACCCACACCAGTTGGCGCACCGAGCCATTTGTAAGGGCTGGAAGCAAAGAAATCAACACCCAGTTCTTTCATATTAAGATCCAACATGCCCAAGCCGTGAGCACTGTCGCCAAGGACAAGCACACCTTTCTCATGAGCCATTTTGCTCAGCTCCTTAAGGGGAGCTATGAGTCCTGAAATAAAGACAGTATGACCGACGCTGATGATTTTTGTTTGAGGGGTGATGGCTTTAGCGAATGCATCGACAATTTCAGAGGTACTCTTGGGAGGAAGACCAATCGGAACTTCTTTGATCTTAATCTTGTATCTTTTCTCTTTTAGCCTCCAGGGATTAAGCGCTCCTGGATGTTCCATGTTGGAGATGAGAACTTCGTCTCCTTCCTTCATATCCAACCCATTCGTAACAAAATTTATGCCTTCAGTAGTGTTGCTGGTAATTGAGACTTCCTCAGGAGAAGCATTGATAAACTTTGCCAGTTTCTCTCTGACCTCTTCTCTTTTTGCAGGGAGAAAATTATAAACATCATAGGGATTTGTGACCTGGAGCTTAAAATATTTGATGAGGGTGTTAAAGACAGGTCTGGGCATGGGCCCGACAGTTCCGTTATTCATCATGATCAATCCGTCCTCGAAAAGAAAATGCTTCCTCAAGGCATCCCAATAAGCTCCGTCTGGAGATTCATCTTCAATGTATTTCTGGTTCAACGAAGTAATGCTTTGATAGATGGCTGCATTCGCCTTCACGAGGGCAGAGATGGAAAGGGCTGAGCCTGCGAGCAGATATTTCACAAAATCTCTTCTAGAAAAACCCTCGAAATGATGGCCTGTTTCATTTTTCTCGATTTCATTTTTCATTTATTATCCTCCCTAAAAATCTACCTCATTTTATGTACAATTTGTTTCTGATGTCAAATCGGAGTTGTCTATGAATTTTCTATCCCCCCTCGAAAAAAATTAGCTCAATACCTGTTGAGCTACAAGCGTATAAATCAATGTGCAGTTCAGGACATTGCTGATTTTCACATATTCATTCGGACCATGAGAAACTTCAAGAAGGCCTGGGCCATAGGCGTAAGCTGGAATTCGGCGTTTATTAAAGAAGCGAATCTCACAGAGGCCAGGGCAGAGTTCAAACTGTGGTGTTTTGCCAGTGATGTCTTTGATGCTGTGCTTGAGAGCCAAACCAAGTTGATCTTCTGAGCTTGCTATGGACGACTCTCCTTCCTGAAGAACTTCCACATCCATTTCGATCCCCTGTTTTCTCTGCTCAGCCAATACTTGCATGATTTCCTGCTTGGCATGCTCAAGATTCTCCTCAGGATTGAATCTTCGATCGATGGTGAAAAAGGCTTTATCAGGAACAAGGTTGAAATTGACTCCGCTCCCTGATTCTCCGCCGATAAGCATGACAGAGCGGTTAGCCTGAGGAGGAGCAACGGCCATCGAGGTTTTTCTTTTTTCAATATCCCTTTTCAATTGGAGAAGGGAATTGACAACCTTGACCATATTCTCAAAGGCATTCACTCCTTGGTGGGCAAGCCCCACATGGGAGGATTTTCCTTTGACTTCGATCTTCAGGGTAAGAGCACCTTTGTTTGCTTTCCAGATAATCCCGCTTGTCGGCTCAGGCATCAACATCCCAAGGCATTTTTGAGGAAGAAATCCTGATTCAATTAAGTAGTGTATCCCCAGATGACCTCCAGTCTCTTCATCTGGCACTATGGAAAAAGTTATTCTGCCATTTAAATCCAAGTTATTTTCTTTGATCAGGCGAAGAGCAAAAAGCATGGTTACAAGCCCGCCTTTCATATCAGAGCTTCCCCGACCAAAAAGCCGATCTTTCTTGAGGCAAGGCTCAAATTGCTCTGGCGAACGAGTTTGCACCACATCATAATGTCCGTGGAAATGAAGCGCTTCTTTTTTCTTCCCAAAGGAGCCCAGAATAGAAAAGCGGGGATAATCTCCGTCAGGCACAGCAATGATTTCATGCTCAATTCCCCATTCGGAAAGTCTCCGAGAAAGATAGTCAACGCACTCCTTGTAGTATTGGCCTGGTGGGTTAACAGTGGGGATAGAAATGAGGTCAAAGAGAGTTTCGATTATTTGCTGGCGATAATGAACTAACTTGCTTTTTATTTGAATTTCAGCCATGGATTTAGCAAGAAGATTTTACACAGTATTCTTTCTTTTCTCCACCTCGAAATGATTAATTTTCCTTTCAATAAATTGAATCTTCCCTCTTACCCTTCATAAATTCTCTTTATCTCAAAGACAACAGGATTTTCTGCATCCGTGCAGGGATGAGTGGCAATATCAGGATTTTTCGCCCAGGGAAATTGGGCATTGTACATCATGGCAAATACCTTAGGAAGCATGCTGTAAAGAGCATGAATGCAGAGATTTCCTTCAATTTTTGTTTCAGTAAACTTGACAACATCGCCCACTTTGTGTCCATTTCCACAAGTCCCTTTGACACTTATAACTTTTGCTATGACTTCTTTTACTTTTTTTGCCATGTTTTCCTCCTTGCTAAAGAAATTTTTCATTCCCAGAAAGCGAGATGCCGAAAATACTCCAAGAGCAGCAGCTGGGACTGCCTGGCAGAATTCTCTACGTTTAATTCCACAAGATTGTTTTTTGGTTTGACTCATTGTCCTCCTCTAAGAACTTATAATTTTTTGTAAGAAATCAGAATAGAGCATTTTTTCAGTCTTTGTCAAAAGGGAAGCTGATTTTGATTAAGATCCAGGGTCTTATATCAATCGAGGAGTATAATCTATCGGGCTCTTTTGAAAGCGAATTCTGTATCTTTTTAGCTTTTCATTCAGTGTTGTGTATTTGATCCCTAAAACCTTGGCTGCTTCTTTTTGGTTTCCCTGCACTTTTGAGAGAACATTGACAATGATGCTTTTTTCTACATTATCCATCAGATCCTTCAGTAATATGGGTTGTTCCTGGCAGAAAAATTCTATAAAGAGTTCGAAGAGCTCAATCTTGAATTTGTCATTTTTAAAAAAAGATTTTTTCTCTCCAAAAGACGGGGCAGAGAATCTCGCCATTTTCTTAGGAACAGTTTTTCTTCTCTTCTTCCATTCTCCCGAGAAATTCAGTTCAGATTTTCTGAAGGCCGGAGGGACAAGTTCACTTTCAGGAGTGACAATTGCGAACAATTCTTTTTTTTGCTCGTGAATTAATTTTTCCTGATCCATCGTTTTCCTCCATAAAACAAATCGGCTAAGAATTTCTTCCTCATTTTTTCCCATTAAATTTTATTCTTTTCTCAGAGCTATCCTTTGACGAATTCAAAAGGCGATCTATGGAGCGATTTAAAGCCTTTAAATCCAGAGGTTTAACAAAAAAATGACTTATCGAAAAATGGCTTAGCTCATTGAGATTAACCAAGTCAGGATAGGCAGAAATCAAGATGGCTTCACCTCGATAGCCCATTTCCCGGAATTTTCCAATCATTTCAAGCCCGCTGACGAAGGGCAATTTTAAATCAGCAATGATGAGATCAATCTTGGCATTCTTGAAGCGCTCTAAAGCTTCTCGAGAATCTTTGGCCAGATAGACTCGATAATTTTTTTGCAGAATCAAGAAAAAAGTCTTGCGGATAGATTCGTCATCCATAATAAAAAAGAATTAAGCTTCATGCAAATGCATAGCAAACTTCATGCCAATAATTGAGAGAAAATAAATCTTTTATTTTGAGGGATTTATTTGTGGAGTTGTCGGCTGGAGAATTTCTGGATGTAAACTTTTGTTACAAAGAGCTATTTTTGATTTTCTGATATTTCAATAACTTTCCTCAGGACGCGGAGGATATTTCCGCCCCAAATTTTCTGTATCTGGTCTTCTTGATAGCCGCGGCGTAGAAGCTCCTCAGTAATGCGGAACATCTGGCTCACATCATCACATCTTCGAACTCCCCCTCCTCCGTCAAAATCCGTGCCTATGCCGACATAATCAACTCCGACAAATTTCACCACATGGTCTATGTGGTCAACAACATCTTCGAGCGAAGCCTTATCCTCGGGATATTTCTCAGAGATTGCTTCGTATCTTTCCCACAGTTTCTCCCGAAGAGCCTCGTCCTTTATATCTCTCATTGAGCCATATTTTTCCTCAAACTCCTTCACGGCCTTGTCTCTCTCCGGATTGGGCTTGGGTGTCTTGACATAACTTGAGAGAAAACAGATCTGTATCACTCCTCCATTTGCTGCCAATACTTTGAGCATCTCATCGGATAGGTTTCTTGGGCCTGGACAAAGGGCACGGCAAGAGGAATGGGAAGCGATGACTGGCGCCTTTGTCACTTTAAGGACATCAAAAAAAGATTTATCTGAGATATGAGAGACATCTACCATAATACCCAAACGATTGCATTCATAAACAACTTGCCTTCCAAAATCACTCAGCCCGCGATCTTCAGGATTACGTCTGTCAGTGGAAGAGTCACAGATTTGATTGTCCTGGGAATGGCAGAGAGTCAGATAGCGAATTCCTTTTTTATAATATTCATCAAGCAGAGAAAGGTCTTTTCCTACAGGATAGCCATTTTCCATGCCGATAAAGGCAACACGTTTGCCCTCTTTTTTGAGGCGAAGGGCATCTTCTGGCGAGGTCGCAAGTCCAACTAGATGAGGGTACTTCTCGCACATTTTATGGATGGCCTCTAATGAGGCTACGGCCCTTGCCTTGGCTTTTGCATATCCTTCTTCAGAAATTTCTCCCTGCCCGACAAAGACAGCAAAGAATTCTGCATCCAGCCCCCCTTCGGCCATTCGAGGCAGGTCAATCTTCCCGCTATTTCTCTTGCCTGGCTGATGGCGTTCTCCTATATCCCAACCTTGCCTGAACTCGTTGGAAATCGTATCGCAATGAGAATCAATCGTTAAGATGCGCTCATGGATCTCTCTGGCTTTGGCATTTAGAGTGCCCTCATCCAGTTTAACCTGGCAAGATTGAAACTGAAAACTCACAACCAAGATAATTACAAGAAAGAAAAATCTTCTTTTTTGTTTCATTTGAACTCCTTGGTTAAGTTAATGACCTCATCTCAAACAGATTTTATTTCTTATTCCGGTTCTAAGTTTGCAATTATAACACAACCACTCTCAGCTCAAATATTTTTTTCTCCTGCTTTCTAAATATTGAAATCTTAATCTTTCTTGAATAAAATGGAATCAAAAATCTTAAAGAGGAGATGGCTATGAGAAAATCAACTTTCTTTTGTCTGCTTCTGTCTTTGCTTCTGCTTCTTCCTTCTTTCTCTGCAGAAAATCTTCAGAGCCAGAAAAAGTTTATGGCTTTTATGGATATTCTGGCCATCCGAAGCTTTAGAGGAGGAGATATTTCCAACAACAAGCAATATCTCGTTTACTCAGTTTCTTCCCTTGACTGGAAGGAAAACAAAGAATTCACTGATATCTACCTTACCCCTGCTCAGGGCGGACCTTCAAAGCAGATGACCTACACCAAGAAAAAGAATGAAACAAGTCCTAAATGGCATCCTGATAGTTCCTTTTTTGCCTTTCTCTCTGATCGCACAGAAAAAAATCAAATCTATTTCATGAATCCAGATGGGGGTGAAGCTTGGCCTGTGACAGAAGCCAAAGAAGGAGTTATCTCTTTTGACTGGAACAAGGATGGCGGCTTTCTTGCCTATCTGAGCGGAAAAGATAAGGAAGTCCAGCTCTGGATTCAGCCAGGTGAAGGAGGTACGCCTTCCCAGCTGACAAAACATGAAACTCCAGTTGAATCCTGGTTCTGGAGCTCGGATGGAAAAAAAATCTATTTTATCGCTCCTGATAAATATGAAGAAATTGAGCAGAAAAGGATAAAAGAAGGGTTTGATGCAAGAATCACGAACCCTCTTCCAATCCCAAAGCATCTCTGGGTTATTGATGTTGAAAGCAAAGAAGAAAAAAGGCTTACCTCTTCGGAGGATTATTCTGTCCAAGGAGCTATTATCTCAGATAATGGCCAATACATTGCTTTTAGAGGTGAGTCCACCAACCGCTATGCTTCTGAGAATGACTCTGAGATTTATCTCCTAGATTTAAAATCCGGAAAAACTGAGCGCCTAACACAAAACCATGTCAGTGAAGGTGCTCTCAGTTTTTCTCCTGACGACCGCTGGTTGGCTTTCACAGCTCCAGCCGAATTTACCTACATGCGCAAACAGAGGATTTACCTTCATTCGCTTGCAGGAGGAAAAACAATTGTCATTCCTGCGAAATTCGATCTGGATGCTGATATTTCTTTCTGGAGTGAAAAAGGAGATACCATTTTTTTTAATTCCTTAGATGGAACAACCTACAACCTCTTTGCTGTCACTTGCGCCGAAGGCTCTGAGCCGATGAAAGTAACAGATGAAAGAGCTCAGATTTTTGCGCGGAAAGACAAAGACACAGGGCTTATTCTCATCACTTACTCTGACCCTCACCAGCCTACAGACATTTATCTGGCCAACATGAAAAGTCTGACTCAAAAAGAAAAGTGGATAAGACTGACAGAGATAAACCCTCAGGTCAAAAATTTCTCCCTAGCTGAATATGAAAACATCACCTGGAAAAGCTCGGACGGGCAGACGATCGAGGGAATCCTCATCTATCCCATCAATTATGAAAAAGGAAAACGCTATCCCCTTATCGTTCAAATCCATGGCGGCCCGGCAAGCGCCTACACCCATTCTTTTTCCGGCTCCCACGGGACTTACACTCACATTTTTGCTGCTAACGGCTATGCCCTCTTCCAGCCCAATTACAGAGGCTCATCAGGCTACGGTGAAAAATTCCGGATGGAAATTGCCGGCAACTATTTCCGCCAGGCTTTTGATGACATCATGAGCGGTGTGGATTATCTTATCCAGAGAGGAATTGCAGACTCGGAAAAATTGGGGATGATGGGCTGGAGCGCAGGCGGGCACTGGTCAAACTGGACCCTTGTTTCAACTGACCGTTTTAAAGCCATCTCTAGCGGCGCAGGAGCTTCAAACTGGATCTCTCTTTATGCCCAAACAGATATGCAGAATCCGCGGGAATTCTACTTTAAAGGCACTCCTTACGATAACTGGGATCACTATCTCGAAGTATCCCCCTTGAAATATATCAAGAAGGCAAAAACTCCAACTCTTATTCATTGTGGAGAGAAAGATCAGCGAGTCCCCAGGCCCCAGAGTGAGGAGTTGCACATGGCCCTCAAAAAATTAGGCGTGCCCACAGAATTCATCGTCTACCCGAACATGCCCCATGGCCTGACCAATGCTCGCTATCAACTTGTAAAGATGGAGGCTGAATTTAACTGGTTTGAAAAATGGATCAAGGGCAAAGAAGGATGGTTTGACTGGAAGTCGCTTCTCAAAACTCTTGAAGAAGAAAAAGAGGAAAAATCTGAATCAAAGTGAGCGTCAATCGTGACGGAGGGCGACTACAGGATCTACCCTGGCCGCCCGAAGAGCGGGATAAATCCCGGATAGAAGACTGACAAAGACTGCAAATAATACAGCTCCCAAGCACAGCCACCAGGGAAAATTAAAGTATTCAATAAAAGGCACTCCCTGCTTGGCTAGAAAATAGTTGACGATACGGTTTATAAGGCGGCTGACCAGCCATCCCAATCCCAGGCCAAAAACACCTCCCATGAATCCTATGGAACTTGATTCAAAGAAAAAAACCTTTTTGATATCTTTATCGCCGGCTCCTACAGCCTTCATGATTCCAATTTCTGAATATCTCTCCATAATCGACATCACCATAGTATTAATGATTCCCAGGGAAGCCACGAAAATGGCAATCATCCCCACAGCAGCCAGAATCATATTCATATACAAAAAACTTGCCCTGATCTCCTTAAGCTGATCGATCAAGGCAAAAGTTTCAAAGCCCATCTCTTTAATTTTTGATTTTACTGAATCGACAAACTTAGGAGAAGAGAGCCTGACATTCAGGGCAGAATATCCCAGCTTTCCCTCTTTAGCTCGAAATAAATCCCAGAGGTTTGTGAAAGGCAGTTTCTTTATCCTTTGAGCCCGTCCAGGGGGGATGAAAATATCGCTTTGAATAGGGCTCGGCCCTCCGAAGGCCATGCTTTCGGTGACACCGATGATAATAAATTCATAACTCTCTCTTGAGAATGGTAGCTTCTCGCCCTTCAGGAACGAAGGAAATTCGAGAGGATTAAGGCTCGAAAAATCAAAGGCAATAGATGATATCTCAATTCGTTTGCCCAGAGCGGAAGATTCATCTTTAATTTCAAGCTGGCGGAGAAGGGAATTGCTGATGATAAGAGAATCTTCATCATCTGAAGAATAGGATCTTCCAAAGCGGAGCTTGATCAATTTTGATGAAGCTATTTTAGACGGAAGGACTTGAACCAGCCTGAGCTCTTCCTCCCCATTAAACCTGACAATTGCGGGAAAACGAATATCAGGGAAGACTTCTTCCACTCCTTTTAATTTCGCGATTTCCAAAACTGCCTTCTCATCTAGAATAGCATTTGTTTTGCCTCCCTTTTGCCTAACTTTCCTTCTTTCATCTTGATCTGGATTGAGGCTTTGAAACAAAGAAGAGCTGGGGAAGACAGTGATAGAATTGAAAAGTTCTAAAGCTTTGAAATTATCAGTAATATTTTTTTGGATTCCCTTTCCAAAAGAAATCATGGAGACTAGAGCCCCAATTCCTATGGTCACACCAAAAGTGGTGAGGAAAGTGCGGAGTTTCATCTTCCACAGGTTAGAAAAAGAGAATTGGACGTAATCGGAAAGCCTCATCGGATTTTTTCCTACCTCAAAACCTGACCATCATGAAGATGGACGATCTGATTCGCAAATTCGCGCGTTAGAGCCTCTTCGTGGGAAACCATGACCACAGTCAGGCCCTGATCCTGATTAAGAGCGGCTAAAAGTTTGACGATCTGACTTGAAGTAAGGCTATCCAGGTTTCCTGTAGGCTCATCAGCTAACAAGACTTGAGGCAAATTGATTAATGCCCTGGCAATAGCTACTCTTTGCTGTTCACCGCCGGAAAGCTCAGAAGGCCTATGATAGCGGCGGGGATAAAGGCCCACTTTTTCCAGCATATCTTCCGCTCTCCGGCTTCTTTCCTTTTTGAATATCCCTGAAAAAACGAGAGGGAGTTCCACATTTTCAATTGCAGTTCGAGAGGAGATGAGGTTAAATGACTGGAATATCATTCCTACTCCATATCGCCGGTAAAGGGCCAATTCTTCCTTGTTCATATCAGAAACCTTTTTTCCATTGACTTCCACAGTTCCTGAAGTTGGAGTGTCCAGCCCTCCCAGCAAATTCAATAATGTGGATTTTCCAGAACCAGAAGAACCTGTTACAGCCATAAATTTTCCCTTTTCGAGAAAGAGGCTGACTTCTTTCAAGGCTACAACCTGAATTCTTCCAGAAGCATAGATTTTAGTCAGCCTATCTGTTTTTATAAGAACTTCGAAATTATTCACAGGAACCTTTCTGAAGAATCTAAAATAAATCTTTAGGAAGGTTTTGTCAAAATTCTTATTCTCATTAAAATCAAGCGCATTGAAAAAGTATTATGTATTCCATATAATCTGACCACACTTTCATGGATAAGATCTATCCTAATAACTTCTTAAAGGGGAGGAATTTATGAAGCATAAAAATCACATAGGGGTCTTTATCCTGGCTTTTTGCATTCTCGCTATTACCTCTCAGATTCTTGGCCAGATTGAAGAGAAATTCGATGAAAGTCTATTAAAAAATTTCAGCTATCGAGCTATCGGCCCGGCCCGACAGGGCGGTAGAATCGTAGGAATCGCTGTTCCACTCTCCGAGCCATACACCTTCTATGTCGCCACTGCTTCTGGAGGGCTATGGAAGACTGTGAATAACGGTACGACCTTTGAGCCCATATTTGATAATCAGAGTGTCATTTCCATCGGTGACATAGAAGTCGCTCCTTCAAACCCGAATATCATCTGGGCTGGCACTGGAGAAGCAAACAATTCGCGAAGCTCCTACTGGGGAGATGGTGTCTACAAGTCCATTGATGGCGGAAAGTCTTGGAGAAATATGGGGCTCAGAGACACTCATCACATCGGACGGATCATCATTCATCCCAAAAATCCTGATATCGTCTATGTAGCAGCTCTTGGTCACCTCTATTCTTCGAACGAAGAGCGAGGGCTTTTTAAAACTTCAAACGGCGGCGAAACGTGGGAGAAGGTTCTGTACATCAATGAAAAAGTCGGCGTGGTGGATTTGGCCATTGATCCTGGAAATCCCGATATCCTCTATGCTGCTTCCTATGAAAGATCGAGAATGCCCTGGACCTTTGAAGAATCCGGGCCTGCGAGTGCTATTTACAAATCCATTGATGCTGGAAAAACCTGGAAAAAGCTTGCGGGAGGGCTGCCAAGCGGAAAGATTGGACGTATAGGAATTGATGTCTATCGCAGGAATCCGAATATTGTTTATGCCACAATCGAAAATTCTAACCTGCGGCCGCCTACTGAAGAAGAAGCAAAGCAAGGCCGAAGCCGCAAACTAGAACCTCAGCAACGGCCGATCGGGGGCGAAGTCTATTGTTCTAATGACGGCGGGGAAAGTTGGCGAAAGGTGAATTCCTCAAAGGACGATATCGGAGGTCATCCAGGTTATTATTACGGCCAGATAAGAATTGACCCTAACGATGAAAATACTATTTATGTCCTGAGCGTTGTCCTTTATAGATCAAAAGATGCCGGAAAAACATGGGGAAAAGAAAGGCCAGAAAATGCAGGTCAAGGGACTCACTCTGACCACCACGCCTTATGGATAGATCCCCAGAATTCCAACCACTTGCTTCTTGGAAATGACGGCGGCTTGGCCCAGAGTTACGACAGAGGAGCAAGCTGGGACTTCTATGATAATCTTCCCTTGGCTCAATATTATACGGTTGGCGTGGACATGGAAGATCCCTATAACATCTACGGCGGTCTTCAAGATAACGGCTCCTGGAAAGGGCCGAGCAATAGCCTGGCAGGAGAGATTACCCTGGATGACTGGGAATCAGTGGGGGGAGGCGATGGAATGTACAACCAGGTCGACCCGAATGACAGCCGCTGGCTGTACAATGAGTCTCAATTCGGGAATATCCAACGCCTTGACCAGAAGCTCTGGATAAGAAAGAATATTCGGCCGAGCAGAAAAGAGGGGGAGCCTGCATTGCGCTTTAGCTGGTCGTCTCCCATCCTTATTTCTCCTCATAACAGCCAGATTATGTTCATGGGCACAAATGTCCTTTTCCGATCTCTTAACCGTGGGGACTCATGGCAAGAGATAAGCCCTGACCTGACAACAAACGACCCAGTCAAGACCAAAGGAAAGGGCAATATCCAGTACTGCACGATCACCACAATTTCTGAATCCCTCCTTTTCCCGGGGATCATCTGGGTCGGCACTGATGACGGCAATGTCCAGATGACAAGAAATGGAGGCGCCACCTGGACAAACCTCAGCAGCAGGATTAAAGGCGCACCTGCGAACTACTGGGTCTCGAGAGTTCTTGCTTCAAACTTTAATGAAGGGACTGCCTATATGGCTAAAACCGGGTATCGTCATGATGACTTCAGACCTTTCCTCTTTAAGACGACTGATTTTGGAGCCACTTGGACATCCATAGCTTCGAATCTGCCCAATGAGCCAATCAACGTCATCATTGAAGACCGAAAAAACCCTAACCTGCTCTTTGTCGGCACAGAGATGGCTGTTTACGTCTCTATGGACGGCGGCGGGAAATGGGTCAGAATGAAGAATAACATGCCGACCAATGCTGTCCATGACCTCCTCGTTCATCCCCGCGAGAACGACCTTGTTGTCGCCACCCATGGACGAGGAATCTTCATCACAGATATCACACCTCTCGAAGAAATAACGCCAAAAGTCTTGGCTGAGGATGTCTACTTATTCAAAATCGAACCTAAAACGCAGCTTCTGGGAAGAAGAAGCGGAGGTCTGCCGGGCCACAGGCATTTCCAGGCTTCCAATGAACCTCTAGGCATTGTGATAAATTATTACCTTAAAGAAAACGCAGAGGGAGAAGCAAAGATCGTCATCACTGACCTCTCAGGGAAAGAGCTTAATCAACTCAAAAGTAAGGCAGAAAGAGGGGTGAATAGCGTTATCTGGAATATGCGCGAACAGCCGACAAAGGAAGAAATAAAAGAACAAGAGACGATGATGAGATTCGGTCAGCCCGCGGGAAAGCTCGTCTCCCCCGGAGAGTATTTTATTACACTTGAAGTGGGTGGCAAGAAATTGCGAGAGAGGGCTCTTATCCGCCCCAGCCTGGGGTCATAAGAGAGTTAAAAGAGGATCACTAAAAAGCTTCACCTGCTGTGAAGTAAATACCAGAAGAGTTCTTTGCATAGCCAAAGTCAAGCCTGAGATACACCCCTTCCTCAGGGTTAAGCGCAAATCGGACGCCCCATCCAAGAAAATATTTAAAATTTCGTAGTTCAAAGTTTCTGATTTTATCCGCCACTTCCCCTACGCCTCCAAACCCCACTAAGCCGAACTTCCACCAGACGGGCATCCGGTATTCCATTTGAAAAACAGCCAAATTCTTATCTCTGTAGCGGCCTTTATAGTATCCGCGCATTTTCTCTTGACCGCCTATCTGAGAGAGCATCTGGAAGGGTGGATTGCCGCTGAGGAAATTGAAATACCCTTGGAACGCCAGAACATGAGAGGGAAAGGGGGAAACATATTTGCGAAGATCCAGTCTGTATCTCGAAAAAGTGTAATCGCTCCCGAAAAGTCTCTGATAAAGGGTCAGGGAAACTTGGGTGAAATTTCCCTTTGAAGGGAAAAAAATGTTGTTTCGCGAATCCCAGTTGAGCTTAAGCCCTACTCCAGCAGCCGACCCCCCTCTGCTTCCTGGAAGATCTCCTTTTCTTAGCTGCCCGTCTTCTTCATATTTCGTGATTTTATAATTCTCGAAGTCATATTGAATTCCAAGATACAACGCAGGGCGCACCTTTTTTTGGAGCTCTACATTAACTTGAGTGATTTGTGATGTGTAATTTTCTTCCATTTCCTCTGGAGTACGATTTCCAACCCCCCAAAACTTATCTGGAAACTTCGAAATCCCAATCGTGCTCGAAAGATGGTATTCTTCGTTCTTCAAGTAGATATCTGGATTGACCTCGAAGATGAACTGTTTCTTCTGGGTGTAAATCATGACAGTCCTAATGTTAGAAGGCCGACTTTTTAAATGTTTTGATGGCCGGAAGTAAAATAATCCTCCTACGCCTGCAGCAATTTTAGTTTCTGGAGTGTAAAAAAATATGGGAAGGATAAGAAAACCAAAATTTTTTTGATTCTCTTTTTCCCGTTTGGATTCCTCCGCGAACAGTGGTGAAGAATAAAAAGAATTCACAGCGAAGAAAAATAAGAACAGGATTTGTATCACAGTCTTAATCTCTTTGCTTCTTGGCATACAAAGTCTCTTCATGTTGTTTCTTTCTGTGCAGTTTTTATAAACCCTTACTCTTTCCGGAGAACATAGAAATCTTTTTCTTCTTTTCCCTCTATCTTTCTGAAATCAATAATTTTATACTTCCTTTGAAAAAGATTCTGGAAGACTTGTCTTGTCTTCATCCTCCATTCAAGCGGAATTCGCCTCGTCTTTTCATCTTCGACATCCGTTTCTCTGAGCATGAGGTAAAAATCAAAGGGAATCTGGACTAACAAAAACTCTTGGTTCAAATTGAGATTGGCCTCCTGAATAACTTCAAGCTCTAGGGATCGGCTTTTTCCTTGGACTTTAAGATTCTCTGCTTTTATCAATCTGTAACGGCTATCGAGCAAAGATTCAAGATCGTAATCAGGCCTTTGAATTTCTCTTTTTAAATCCCAAGATACAAAAAACCTGTCCCGGGGAACATCCATCCTATTCAACAGTCCACCAAATTCTCCGTATATATCTTCTCTATATTCAAGAACTTCCATCCCAAAATGATGAATGTTCCTATAGGCATTAATTCCTGTCAGGGGATCATAGGTGCAGGTTATGGTGTAAATTCCGAACAAATTCATCAGTTCCTCTCTCTGAAATTCCTTAATCAGAAGGCCAAGGCCATAGTTACGGAAATCCTGTCTCACTCCTACGTACTGGGAGTAGAACTGAAGGTTATCTAGGGCTTTGAAGGCAATTTGCTTATCTTTTACTCCGACAAATCCATAGGAAAAGGCAACGAGATGGAACTTATCTTGCTTAAACGCTCCTTCTTCAGCTTCAACATAGACAGCGATAAAAAGGCTTGAGCCTTCATGAAGAAAATTTTCACACATCATGTTTCGCGCACCAGGCAGGTTATCCTCAGGAAAACTCCAAATTTCATTTCTCAATTTTTCATACTTTAAGTAATCGCTAGTTGTATTTGAAGTTTCCACTTTAAAAAGAAACTCCTTTCCTTTGATGGCAAAGACTTTTTCCAAATCTTTCATTAAAAGACAATTCCCTTACAAAAACTAGGATATCAGGTAAAGTATAATTTTAACGAAAGTTTTTTTCCATTACAATCAAAAAATCCTAAAGCAGAAAGACGACATCTCCAATTTCGTGATTGAATAGTGAATAGAGTCACTTTAAGCTATGATTGGAAATAGAAAGACAGAGGAGCAAGTATTGCTTGTGCTGAGTAATTCCTTTATAATTTACCAGTGTAATTCCTAGATTTAAATCTTGTTATTTTATGGCTAATCTTTTCCAAAATAGACACCCAGTGGAAGACGCCTTAGATCTGCATGTTACCTGTCTCTTTTTAGTTGGGTTTCCAATAACAAAATATTATCTTTGAATAGGAGGAGGCGATGAAAAATAAAATCACACGCCGGCAATTCATTAACACGGCTGCTAAAGCAGGAGTCTTTATCGGAATTGCTGATGGGTTTGGAAGTGGAAAATTCTATTCTGCATCTAATCAGTTTGACCTCATCATCAAGAACGGTCAAATCGCAGACGGTATTAAAAGTGAGCTCTATAAAGCTGACTTGGGTATAATCTCTGAGCATATCGAGGTGATAGGAAATCTACAGTCCGCACAAGCAAAATCTATTATTGATGCAAAAGGAAGTGTAGTCTCGCCGGGTTTCATTGATATCCACTCGCACACAGACCTCGAACTTTTCATCAACCCCAAAGCAGAAAGCAAAATCAGACAGGGGGTGACTACCGAACTCAGCGGAAACTGCGGAGGATCTGCTTTCCCGAAAAAAGAACCACTGTCTCCTCGTGAAAAATCTCTGAAAAAAGAGCTGAACCTAGAGTTTGACTGGACTGACCTTAAAGGATACCATTCTGCAATGGAAAAAAGAGGGATTGCTGTAAACCACGCCACTCTTCTTGGACACGGCACTCTCCGCAGTTATGTCATGCATGAGGAGCGGAGAGAGCCCATCCTTGAAGAAATGGAGCTTATGAAGAGACATGTTGCGGAGGCAATGGAGCAGGGAGCTTTTGGGCTATCCACAGGGCTCGAGTATACGCCCAGTGGCTTTGCCAAAGCTCAAGAGGTGATAGAGCTCTGCCGCGTTGTAAGAAAGTATGGAGGCTTTTATGCGACTCATGTCCGCAGCGAGGATAACCTATGTTTACAAGCAATAGGAGAATCCATTTATATTGCCGAGAACGCTGGAGTGCCGCTTCAGATTTCGCACCTTAAGGTTTGTGGAAAAATCAACTGGTGGCAAATGCCCATGATGATCGAGCTTATAGAAAGGGCACAGCAAAGGGGAGTATTGGTCACTGCTGATCGATATCCTTATACTGCTTATAGCACTGGTCTCAGCGTATTTTTTCCCCAGGGAGCATTAGAAGGAGGAGACGAAAAATTTGTCGAAAGGCTTAAAGACAAGGATCTCCGTCAGAAAATGAGATATGAAACCTTAGAGAAGGTAATAGGGAACAATTCATGGGAAAGCATTCTCATAGTAAATGTGAACACAGACAAGAACCGCCCTCTGGAGGGTAAATACATCAGTGAGATAGCAGCAGAGAAAAACCAAGACCCCTACGAGTTTGCTTGCGATTTACTCATAGAAGAAGGTGGGGATGTATCTGTCGTCGGTTTTGCAATGAGCGAGGAGGATACTCAGTTAATCTTGAAGCATCCCTTGGTGATGCTCTGTTCTGATGGTTCTGCACTCGCTCCATATGGACCGCTTAATCGAGGAGTTCCCCATCCAAGAAATTACGGCGCTTTTCCTCACTTCCTCAAAGTCTATGTCCGTGAAAAAAAGCTCTTCAGCCTGCCTGAAGCGATAAAGAAGATGACCTCTATGCCGGCAGCCAAGATAGGACTCAAGGATCGAGGCTCAATCAAGAAAGGGAACTTTGCCGACCTAGTGATCTTTGACCCCTCAACCATTGCTGACAAGGCTACTTATACTGAACCACAACAATATCCTGTAGGAATTGATTACGTCATTGTCAACGGAAAAATAGTTATAGATCATGAAAAACATACAGGAGAACTTCCGGGAAAAGTTCTCAACAGCCCTGGAAAGAAATAATAAACCTCTATTCTTCTAATTTAAACCCATTCTACAGCAGATTCTGGAGGGAAGGTTACCCACTCGCTCAAGCCATTGAGAAAAGCTGACCGGTTATTTGAGTACTTTGAAAAAATAGCCAAAAGAAGCAGGGACTGATAAAAAAGGTACGGTGCAGATAGAGCTATTTTTGGCTCATCATAAATTTCTGACCAGACAATATATATGCTGAATCGATCGATGAAGTCATCATTGCTGGCAAGATGGTTGTGGACGATGGGGAATAAACGGAAGAGCTGTAAGAATTCATCCCTCATGAGCCCTGTGGGAAATAATCTCTCTCATCAATCTCGAGTTGAGCTTAAATGAAAGATTCATGATAATTATTTTGTGCATAGTGCTTCAACCCTTTTTCATAAAGTTCGGCGAAGCTTTGACTGAAACAGACGCATTGAAGAAAACTTAAGAAAATGATAGCCACTCGGAGCCTCTGAGCTCACCGCAACTATAAGGAGTCTTTTCTTTTTGATATGTTCCTTTATATTTTTCAAATCTCCTCTATAAATGAATACAAGAAATCCCTCTCCTTTAGAGAAAGATTTTAGAGCTTCACTCCCAATGCCTTTCCTTGATTTATCATAGATCTTATCGGCGATCGAATATTGTGATATGTTTTTTCCCCAATACCTAAAGACTATGGCGAGAGAAGCAGCACCACATAAATTTTCTTCCTATTTTATAAAAGGAACGTCCATAAAGTAAGCATCATTTTGACAGGAATTTCCAAAAATAAGCGAATAAAACTCATTTGATAACAAAAATATAATAAAAATAAATTTTTATGAATAAAAAATCTTTTAAAAGAATGTTTATTCTAAGTCAAATTTGATCTCGTTCCGAACAAAAGTTACATCCCAAAAAGTAGGTTTATCAACCAAAAAGAAAGGGGAAAAAAGTTTACCAACTTCTGTTTTCAGCCCAAGAGAATATATCTCACTTGATTTGCAACAATAAATGAAGTTTATGCTTTGCCCTGATTTCAATAAATCCTTCGATACGAATTGCCTTGAGTGCTTGAGCACCTACTCAAAGGAATTTTTATATCTCTCTTTTTTTGTTCTTCTCAAAGAAATAGATATATTCTCATCATGTGAACTGTTATTTCTTAGATAAATTTTAGATATTGGACTGCGTGGGCTTTAAAGAGTTGGATCACTTGGAGTGACGTAAAAATCCACTTTGATTATCTCCAGACCTTATGAGCTAGTGTCCACGACAGATACATCCAAAGAGAGCTTTTTAAAGGCTGGGCAGGATATTGGATCCGATATCTGCCACAGCAATCACGTGAGAAACATCGCCTTCAATCCCAGCCTGTAGCTCCTGCACTTAATCCTGTAGCTTCCCACACAATGATAAACGCAACCAAGGCCCCAATAGTTATCAGTCCTACGGTTTTCCCAGTACTAGCACCTCCGAAGAAATTCTTATTAGCACTTTCTGATTGGCGCACTAGATACAACAATTCTGAATTGGTCAAGGTTCTTACAGCCGTCTTAACTTGAGTCGCATCAAAGCCCCACTTGGATAATTGTTTTTCGAGCTTCTCAATATTGGCTAACCGAGCATGACTTGAGTCTATCATCGCCTTTCTTAGCGTTTCTGTTGCTAAGAGATGCTTTTTTAACATCTCTCTCTCTTCAGAATTGAGATCACCAGCCAGCAGATTCGTAGAGAAACCACCGAAGAGAAAGAACAGAATCAGAAAACTAATTAAAATAGAAAGTGCACCCTTTTTTGCCATTAATTCCTCCCTTAGAAGTAGACCCGAAGTCCTACTCTCAACTCTCTCCCCAAATTAAAACTATCCACCAATAGATAGTTAGGACTCGTTATTAGTCCTTGGACGCTTTGTCTTGTTCCCACATTGAAAACGTTGATCAGATCAACCATCACTCCAATTCTCAGATCACTTTTGACATGGAAAGTTTTTTCCAGCCTTAAATTAGAATCAAAGACATCATCAAGTCTGTTACTACCGGGTTTTTCAATATTGTATGTGGGTGATGCTTTAACGGAAGCACGGATCGTTTTTGTCCACCTAGCTCCGGTTCTATAAGTGATCATGGGGCTGAGATTGAAATCAAATGGTAAAACAACTGTCCCATAAATTTTTACATTATGATCCAGATAACCAACAGGTTCTCCATTCCAAAGGTTACGCGCAATGGTGTTTGGATCTGTATTTGCATAATTTCCCGAAAATGTTGATTTTTGATTGCTCAGTGCATAAGAACCAGACAGCATCCATCTGTTCGAAAATCTCTTTTCGAACGTAAAGAAGAGGCCCCAATAAGTTCTATAGGGAGTCTTAATTATCGCATCAGCCATACCTTGCACAGGGTTTGCCAACACGTACTGATCCTTTGAGCTGGGAGAAGTCTTCACGTATGCCGATCCACTGTGCTGGACTCCATTATCGTCTTTATAATTGAATGGAACGAGAACATAGGTCGCACCAACGTTTACTCGAGCGATAAAATTTTTCAGCTTTTTCCAAACAAAGGTTACTCCAGCAACCATATCCTTCGCCAACTCTCTTTCTATCCCAAAAGAGAATTGATCCATGCCTGGAATTTTTATATTTTTATCTACTGAAGGAACCGCTCCATAAGACGATCTTTCAATTTCAACTTTCTTGCCGTCTGGCATGACTTCATACATTACCCAATCATCGTAACCACCACTTGCGCCACTAAACTTATTTGTCGTAAGTTTATCGTAATATCTTCCATAGTGAGCTTTAAGAGCAGTTGTGTGATCCCCAAAAATATCCCAGGAAATGCCTATTCTTGGTGCAAAAGCCGTAGTTTTAAAAGGAGTTCCCTCTGGAGTTTTGACATGGCCCCTGTAGATACCAAAACGAAGTCCAGGATTTATGCTAATATTCTTAGAAATTTTCCAAGCGTCCTGAGCGAAGAACGATACCCTTGTTCCAGTGAGACCATAGGAGTAATGATACTGATAAGCATAATTATGGAATTTGCCGCCTGAAAAGACATTATCTACGTAATAAAAACCACCGTTATAATCATACTCTGAATCACATGCTACTTGTTCAAATTCGACTCCAAACTTAAAATCATGAGCCCCCTTGATAAAATTATCAGCATGATGGGAGATTGTTGCCACTGCGGTATTACGCCAGTCGCCATAGTCATTCCAGAGCTTATAATTTTTACTATACATTCCTGTGTTGTCGTCATAATGTGCGGGAACCTTCTTGGGATCTGGCTCAGCGTAACCCCCGTAAGAACTCCAATCATAGAGCCTGCCCACCTTAATTTCCGCATAAGTTCTGTCCGAGAAAGAATGAAACACGGTGAAGTTGTGGACATAAGAATGGGAATATTCGTAGCTTGATGCTTCTTTTGGCCTGTAAACACTTTGGTATCTGTAATCGTATACCCAATCATCAAAATGACGCAGAGCCGTGATTCTTGTGGATGGAGAAGCTTGAAAGGTCAGTTTAACCATATATTTTGGCTGATCCTTGTGATATCTCGACCCTTGACCGGTTAAAAACCCCTCTCTTAGCCACTTGACTGTACCATACAGCCAGAGCTTATCGAAGATAATGGGTCCGCCAATTTCGAAACGTGCATCATTGTAGCTATGCTCCTGGGGCTTTTGATACAATGGATTTTCCTTGATATCGAAGTTTTTCTCTAGCCAGTCATAATCATTGTAGTAGAGTTGCAGCATTCCATCATAAGTATTCCCACCGCTCTTTGCCAGCATGGTCATCTGAACACCTGTAAAACCATCATATTCAGCTGGTGCACCTAATCCCAATACATTTGTCTCCTGGAAAGCTTGAGAATCTGGGATTGACCATGTACTTCCGTAGGCTGGATTCCCGATCTCAATACCGTCGAGAACATAGGAATTTCCAGCCCTCGCTATCCCTCCAAAAGCTGAACTCCCATGATATACAGGAGTTGCTCCCGGTGCAAGTTCTATGACCTTGTAAATATACATTTCGCTGTCGTAAACAAGAGAATTTAACGCTTTCTCATCAAGCTTGGTCGTAGAGATTTGTGAGTCTTTGACATCGATAAGTGGAGCTTTAGCTATTACTGAAACCTCCTCTTCCAACTTCCCTATTTTGAGAGTGAAATCAACAGTCATAGTCTGTCCGACAAACAACCTGACACTTTCTTTCCTTTGAGGTGTAAATCCTTCGAGCTTAGCAGAGATACTATAAGTTCCAGGCTGGATATAGCCAAATCTGTATTTACCGGATCTGTCTGTAATTGTGCTCTTACTACCTCCAATCATATTTGGGGAAGTGATTGTCACTTCAACTCCTGGAAGAGAATTGCCTTCAGTGTCCATTACCGTGCCTTCGACAGCGCTTGTCTCTTTAGATTGGGCATAAAATATCCCGCAGAGAAAAGCAAGCGCTAAGGCGAAAACAAAAGCCATCTTTACTAACTTTCTCAAATCTTCCTCCTTCCTAAAATTTGAATTTTCATCCCCGGGAAAGACACGCTCTCCCCCTTACTCTATTTAGTTATTCTCCCCTCTTCATTACCACCTCCTCCTTTAACAGAATTGGTTTATATTTTGTTCTGTAATATTTAAGCCAAAATTTTTTATTATCCTATTTATAATAATTGCAATAGAGAGAGTAAGAATGCTAAATAAAAATGTTTTTTCCCTCATTCAACCTAACCTAATTAAATCTGAAGAAATAAATTTAATTCGATCAGTGAACTCAATTTTAATATTATATCGATATTAAAATTAGAAGTCAACTCATCGAATCAAATCATCTAAAATGTAACCGAAGGAGGTATCGTCTTGTCACGTAAAAATGTAACCGAAATGGACAAGGAAAGACAGTCATTTTATAACCTAACCTTGCCTGATAAGAGGAGGTTAGGTC
>Ga0315296_10000204_pt1 | contig 55809 bp, 52 predicted proteins | sample YL17G14_18_MG_FD_203921 | JGI IMG/M metagenome (GOLD analysis project Ga0315296, IMG submission 203921) | Sediment microbial communities from Yellowstone Lake, YNP, Wyoming, USA - YL17G14_18 | ecosystem: Environmental > Aquatic > Freshwater > Lake > Sediment | place: USA: Wyoming | collected... | reverse complement strand
GCCAAAATTGACACTGTGCAGGTTTTGTTGCCTGTTCCTCTGCCCGGGACAGAGTTGAGACACAGACTTGAAAGACAAAACAGAATCTACCCGATTGAGGTTCTGGGGTGGCAGTATTATGACGGCAACTTTCCGCTGTTCGAGCCGGATGAGCCGATGAGCGCAGAAGAGATGCAGAATTCCGCCAGGAATATCATGGGTAGGTTCTATCGGTTCAATTATATGTTTTTGATAGCCCTGAATATATTCTCTTTTCCAGGTGTAATTTTCTTCCTTCATAATATCCGGTTAGGATGGAGCAGGTGGTACCGCTCGTGGCGCAACTATCTCATTCGCTTTGGCGGTTGGATTACAATAAGGAAGTGGACTTCAGAATTTAGGAAAGACGATTTCCTAGAAAAACTGCGGAAGGCAAAGGTAAATTTGGGGTCAGGCATAAATAGGCTTGAATGCTCCCTTTCACGGAATGGCTCTCGCTCAGATAAATCGGTAGCACATCAAAAGTAGATTAAGAAGCAGGGTCAATATGGCAGAGGCAGGGCTACTGATTGCTGGAAGTTCTCTTTTATTTTTAATTTCTTTAAGGCTTTTTAAGCAGCTTGCACATCGAGGTCTTGTTTAAAAAATATAGAAAAAAGCAGCAAGAAAAAGGCGAAGAAGAAACAAAAAGACTGAAAATCTAAGCTATCGAAAAGCCGTCAGCGTTTGGGCGTTGATGGTTTTTGGTTTGATACCAAGCTGACAGAGCAACATTGCGATAATCTTGTCACTTCGCCGTTACGAGACGGATTCAGCAGCCGTTCATAAAATCACTTTTCCTGCTGGACACACAGCGATGCCCAGATAAAACGGTAATGCCATAAGATAGTATTAGAAGTGGGCTTAAAGGTAGCATAGGCGCTTCTACTGCTTGCTGGAAGCTTCTCTTTTCTCTCTGTATTCCCTTAGTGCCTTTTGGATGATGGCAGACGGGCAAAAACAGGAAGGCTCATGGATATACGCGAGTTTATTGAGACTTTTTATTTAGCACGAGTGTGTTGACAAAGAAGTCAGCCAAGGAAAAAGCAGCCAAGAAGAAAAAGAAATAAAAGCTGAAAATCAAGAATTATCGAAAAGCCATCAGTGTTTGGGTGTTGATGGTTTTTTGTCTGATACCAAGTCAATAGAGCGACACTGCGATAATCGTGGTGCTCGACCCTTAGAAAGGTTCAGCAGTCGCTCATAAAATCGCTTTTTCTGGTGGACGCCCAGATTTTGGATAGGCTAATTGGTAAGGCAACAGAAGATATAGAAATAGTTTTAAAGGTAAGCAGAAGCGTGTTCCACGGTTTGCTTTCCTGGCTATGCTTTTCTTTTTGTTCTTTTAAAGCTTCTTGGATAATTTTGGATTACTGTAAGACATTGACTCTGCACGCAGTGTAAACTGAACTCACCGTAAAGAAGATACACCGAAAAGCCAAGTAAGCAACGTTAGATACAAGTCACAATATCACTGTCATGCCACCCAAGGACGCTGTCTGCTTAGTTTGCCTGATAATATGTTTTTCGCAATGATTACATCTTCTCTGATCTGGAAATCAAACATGCCCACGCAAATAAAATCGGCACCGTTGTTAAAAGCATACTTAAAGCCCTCTGTGGGATGGATAGCCCCTGCAGCCAAAACCTTAAAAGCAATCCAGGGCTTGTCTACCTTCTTCATGAATTCGATAGTTTTCTCTGGGGTAATGTCCCAAATATTATCGTGATCGTAAGGGCTACCACTATCAACATTGAATTCTATCCTATCTTCTTTCGGTGTGGCTGACCAATAATTCCCGTGATGTAAAGTTTTCATGTAAAAGTCAACATCTATCTCCGTTTTTTCAACTGCAATAGACACTTCTATCGAATGCCCACCAATCCCCGCGATTAAACCATTGTCTTTAATGAATTCAACTGCTTTAACAAGTAGGTCAACACGACCATTTTTAACGAAACTATCTCCTACGCCACCCTGTACATAAGCTCCGACTGCTCCATTATCAATAGCCCTTTTTATATCACTTGTCAGGTCCTTTGCTTGTGGGTGGACTTGTGCAATCCACTGTATCCGTCCGCCTCTTTCCTTCCAGTATTTGTTGAGATAGCCTGACGACGCTGTTATGATTGTGTTTATCCCATTTTCCTCACATGTCTGCAGCGTCTCCATGATTTTTTCTTCTGTACTATAGGCCTTGAATAACTCACGGAGATACTTTAGATCTCTACTATGGGACCAGCCACTGAACTGATTACCACCGATAATCAACCTGCTGATCTTAACGTTGTCAATTTTGCCCATCGGAAAACCGCTATTAGAACTCTCTTGGGCCTGGGCGGTCTTGCTCGTGGCGGGTGCCGCCAATAAAGCTTTCTCTTGAAGACTTGAAGCAGATGTAACGGCTACGGAGGTGATAAGAGATTTCTTGAAGAACTGCTGGCGATTTAACCTCTTTGACATTTTCGAACCCCTTTGATTATGGTTTTCACCTCTCTGGGTATTGACTTTTCCGTTCTGCCGCGATATAGGTCTCCTGGCTAACTTATGTTTACCTACATGAGCCGTATACTCCATGTAATCTGAGTATTTTAACAAATTCACACATAAGGATCACGTAACATTCTTTGTGTAAATTCTGCTTTGGTTTAAGCCGAGGATTTGGTTCTCCACCTTCATATCGAGATATCTGTTAGCCTTTTGCCATTCCTCATCGGTTTCCATCAGCATCGCACCGACAAGTCTGAGCAGTGACGCTTTAGAGAGGTGACGGCCAAGAAAAATGTAAAGAAAAAGGAATAAAAAACTTAGAATCTTGAACTATCGAAAAGCCATCGGTGTTTGGGCGTTGGTGGTTTTTTGTGCTGTCAAGCGGACAGAGTGAGACTGCGATAATCAAATCACTCGACCCCTAAAAAAGGTTTGTAGCCGTTCCTTGTGTCACTTTTCCTGCTGAACACCTGACTATTCCCAGATAAATCAGTAATGCAATAAGACATATTAGAAGCAGGATCAGGGTGAGCACAAAGCGGTTCTACAGCTTGTTGGAAGTTTGATGGTTCTTTTATTTTCGGGTACTTTCGTTGCATTCCTTGGGCTCGATAAGCTCATTTTTGAAGTACTTTTCCAAGGCAGCTCTGACTATCTTGCTCGGCGCGTTCTTGATTTTATCGTAGAGCTCATTGGTTAAGTAAATTGTTATCGTTGGCATATAGTTACAGTGAGACATGGGTATATAAGTATTGTTGTAATGGAAACTATATTTTCTATCACCACAATGTTTATATATATGTATGTCTTGCTTATATTATGAGATTCACAACTGACCAAAATAGGAGCGAGATAAGCAAAATTAGAATTTACCGACGACAAAATCCATCTTTTCTTTTTCATGCTCAAAAAACTGAAAGGAGGTACTCGTAAAAAAATGGTGCAACTTCAAAATCAGATGAAGGAAATATCAGATAAGCAAATAGAAGCAATAAAGCAGATAATTCAAAGCAGGGATTTTAATTTAGCAGAATACAAGAAGCTCAAGAAGATTTTAGACAGCAGAGTCATAACAAGGCGGGATGCATCGGTATTTTTGGAATACTGTTACACGAAGGTTTACTTCGAGCGATATTTTAACGGACATCATCATAAGGCGTATGCATACTGCTGCTTTTGTAAGGGCAGAGACAACTTAAGAAAAATAGAGAACCTAAAGACAGGCGAAAGAAGCTGGTGCTGTCAGACTTGCAGAAGCAATATAGCAGATGACAACGTTGTAGACGTGCCAAGAGCAAAAATAGCCAATATCGAGGTTAAAAATGAGAGATGAATTAGCAAGAATCAGGAGTTTAGCAACTGATATAGTTTTGATGGCAGATAATTTTGAAACAGATTTTTCGATTAAGCAGGTTTCAGAAATGGCAGAAGAGATAGCGGAGACATCAGGTAAGTTAGTTAACGAGGTTATAGAGGTAGAAAGAGCAGAGATTTTAGCAGAGCAGTTAAGAGTTTAGAAACTGACAGAAAATAGTATGCAGGTTTTAAAGATTGAAACTAACCTGCTTATCCTATTTGTAGGAGGTAATGAAAAAATGGATGCTGAAAGATGGATAAAGCAGCTTGAGATGTTGGAGAAGGTCAGTCAACAGATTCGGGCAAAAGAAAGAGCCCGGCTTGCAGAAGAAGAAAAGATTAGGCAGGAGGCTGAGAAGCGAGCTTGGCTAAGAGAGCTTGGACAGGTGGATTAAGCCAGGTCAATTTGAAATCAAATGAGGGGGATGAAAATGAAATACATTACAAATGTCGGGGGTGTGCCACTGTTATATGGCTATCGAAAAAACAGCTATAGGCAGAGATATGTCACAGACAAGCTTCAAACGTACAGAAAAGAATTGTCACGTCAATATCTAACGCCATTTTTTCCAAGAAGGTTGGCACGGTATTACTATCTCAGTCTTTTACCCAGAGCAAAAGGCGAGAAGTTAGCTGACAAAAAGCATAGGCAAGACTTTGATGATTGGGCAAGGTTAGTTTGTCAAGTATCAATGGCATACTCAAATAAATGTAAAAAAGTGCAGACAAAGAAATCGCCGAAGTCATGGTTTGAACTAATAGAGTTGAAAACTGACGGAAAACATTATGAATTTATTATCCGAGAGAGCGTAAAGGATAATATCGTGGCGTGGGAATACCTGCCTGATGTGGATACCATTAAGCAGTATCTGAAAAACCATCCCTTTCCGAAAGACAAGCTATATTCCGAAGAGGAGTTTTTGAAGGACGTGGAAAAGGCGAAGGGCTATATACATCTGGCAGTCGAGAAGCGGCAAACCGCTGAGTTTATTTGTGATTTGTGCTCTGCTCTGATTTGAAGCATCATATTCAAGGGGGTGTTAAAAATGAAATTAGAAGAATTTGAAGAAGCGATAAGAAAAGACGATTTTGGCATCGGGGATAGCTTTTGGATTGGTGATTGGGAATTTCAGGTCGTCAATGGAAGAAAGGGTAACTCTCTTGTCGAGGACGAGGTCGTTTTCAAGTGGGAATTAGCAAGACAAGATTTTATACAAGTAATAAGAGACAATCATTCGGAAATAGAAAATCCCGAAGAGTTTTTTGGCCAGCATGAGAGTGACATTCTTCATGACTTCACTAAGGCGTTTGATGTGCTGGTCGGCGAGTGCGGGGCTACTTATGGAACAATTATAAATGATGTTGTTGATGAAGTCGTAAGCCGAAATCAGAATCTGGAGTGAGGAAAATCAAAAAGCTTATGTGTACAGCCTTTAGGTTCATGTTAAAAGACAATATTTTGAAAGGGGGTGGATGAGAAAATGAATGAAAATATAAAAGAAAAAGTAGAAGGCTATTTGGAATTGTTGGACCAGATAAACGCCAAAACCGAAGATGCGACAACCGCAATTGTGTTACTTCAGGAAGTCGCTAAAGATTTAAGGACGGAGAGGATGATAGAAGAACGTGAAGCGAGGAAGAACGAACCCGCAACAGCAAAGCAGAAGAAATTTATGGATGATCTGGGAATAGATTTTCCTGAGAACCTGACCAAGCAAGAGGCTTCGAAGTTGATCGAGGAAGAACTTGGTAGAAATAATAATAGTCTTTAAGCGCAGGCGATGTGCTTGAGCTCTTGTTTTGTGAATAAGGCTGGCTGGTGACAATGCATGAAGGGAAATGGTAAATTTGCAGTGACAGGGACGATGCGGAGCTAATTAGAGAAGAAGAGGTTTTAATAGCGGTGCACCTGCAACTGAAAACCAACTTGCGTTTTTGCGAGCTCTTGGTGCTGCAATACCATCAGGATTGACAAGACAACAAGCAACAGGCTTATCGATGATGCCATAGCTGCGCGAAGATGGCCGAAAGAGGCTGCTTAAGGCTGCTGTGAGAATGCCGTATATTTTTGAGGCTGGTGAAAGCTGGTTTTTTTGCTGGGGTAGTGATTCAGTAGCGGACAAAGAAAGCAAATCTGTGGCAAAAGTTCGAATTGGGTACTTTGCAAACAAAGCGTTGACTTTTGCGGTGAGTCGAGTAACTTCACAGCCGTCCGTTGCGTTGGTTTGCCTGCTGAACCCCTGGATTTTGGTCGGAGGAATTGTGAATGAAGTAAATAAGCTGGGAAGTAGTTAAGCTGCTTCAAGCAAAAAGGACCCGGAAAGAGGTTTAGCAAATATTGCATGACGTAAATCGGGTCTGTTTCACAAATAGCATCACAAATTTCAAAATTCGGGATTTTAACCGTGCGACCTCTCTCGTCTTCCCTTATAATAGAATTGGAAACTGGTTTATTACCCAAAGTGGGCGTTTTTACGGCTAATTTTTATTTAACTCTTTTGCAAATAGGAACTTATAATGCGTTTAATGCGTTCAAAATTAGCAATATTCTGCGTTGGAATTCCAACATTGGAATTTCGCATGTTCTTAATGTTAAAAGGTTTAGGTGAATTTCCATTTTCGGTTATCTGATAAATCGGTCAGTTTGAGTTTATTATTAGCTTGGAGGCTATGACATGGTTGCGGGGAAAAAAGCTCCTGTGTTTGCCAGTAAACTAACTGAGCTTATTCGGAAGCAGGAAAAAACACAAAGACAGGTCGCGAAGGAATGCAAAATCCCCCCTTCTGCGGTCAATAGGCTTTGCAAAAATGGGATAGGCTCAGATGAACACATTTGTGTTATACTCGACAAGTTGAAAATGAAGAGACGTCGGATACTCGAAATGCTGGCAGATAGAAGAGCCGAGTTATCTGACGGAATTGCGAAAATTATTTGGAAGGACTTTAAATATGCGTACCTGGATGAGGATGAGTATTTAGAAGATGTGTGTCCTTTTCCTGTGGACCGGGCTTCTGCTTGTACGTATTTTGGGATTCGCATCAGCGAGGTTGTGGAAATCGCCCAAAGTCATGGCATATCTAATGTGGAGGATTTGCGTCAGATCCATCCATTGAAGGTTGCAGACTTTGTGATTGCATTCGAAAAGAAGTTTGGCGAGGATAAAAGGAAGCTCATCCTGGCAGACGAGGTCATACCTTATCCCCCCGTTCTGCTTCTTAACTTTAAGAACCGAGTCGACGCTGCGAATTGCCTGAAATTGAGGAAATGTAAAGGTAAATTGCTCTTTGGATTACCGCACCTGGTAATAGGGGATTATGAATTTTCTGAAGGCGGTGAGATTAAGGCAGATGAGGACACAGGAGGTGTTGAATTAGTTTATAGCCTGGAAGGCAGCTTTCAACTGAGCTACGAGGGGAAGCTCTACCCCACGCAATTAGTTCCAGATAGTTCTATTCTTGTTTTCGATGCGAGAAAGGAACATGCAATAAGACTGACAGAGGGTAAGAAAGGGCGATTAATAGTGGCTATATACTACCCAAAAGAGAGGGAGGTTCCACCTATCCGTCTGTCCAAACGTGGTGGATAGGAGGTTGCAATGCCACTAAAAAGCATCTTCTTTTGGGAATGGGTGAAGTGAAATATAGTGTTATCAGAATAGAAATAGCAAACTGTTAATACTGACTGGGGTGATGAGAAATGGATTCGAGTTATTACATGGAAGTGTGTTTTGACACGGATAGGGATGTGACTTTGAGACGCCGGCACCTGATTTGCGAGCACAGTTTGCGAGCCTTGTTGCAGCCATTTAGGTCAGAATTGATATTGAGGTAGTGACTCAGATTCTGCCCGCGACTGTGCCGCCGTCGGACGAGATTAGCTGGTTTGTCGCGGAGCAGACATGGGTCATATTCTACAAGGAATTCACATTAGGTCGGGGTGGGGTTCCCGAAAAACATCCTGCCAATTAGGGTCAGTGCCCAGACAGCATCCTACCTTCTTTTTCTACCTATCTGTGCATACATCATTTCCGTTAAGCAGATGTTCGGCTGCAGGCAAACTCATTATGGTAGTGTTGCATCTTTTTGGTGAATGTGCAGATATGTCTGAGGATTGTCTCGGTCTGGTAAGGCACCTTTTCACTGATTATAGTACGCGAGCGACGAGTGCCAAAAGGAAGGTAGTGGAAAAGCTGGTTTAAGGTAAAAGAAAGGGTCTGAAAGTAGTAAATAAGCCCGGAGCCAGTGCTGGTCCTTGCCGGGAAGCACTGGCCCCGCATCGTAGCCGGAAGGTTTCCGGCTGGCGCCTGCATTATAGTGCCTGCCGAGAAGACTTCCAAGAAAAAAACTAACCTGCAGAAGCAATGGAGATCATGCATGGGCAGGGATGTTTCGAGAGAACTTGAGCACTTTGCACACGGGCTGAGGTGTGCCTTGGATAGCGTGATGTCTGGTGATGTCGTTGATGCTAAAGCACTCTCGGCACTAAGAGATCTGTCGCTCCGGTTACAAAGGTTCGCAACTAGGGGGCTGCCAACCAATAGTATCAAATCTTCTGATGCAATGACGCAGACCGTAGCATTTGTTGAATGGCTCACGCTCGCCGAAGCTGCACGGTTGGCAGAAGTGCATCGAGGCACGATCAAGAGAATGGCAGACTCGGGATAGATTAAAGATAACGGAGAAAGAGGTCATAAGAGAAGAGTAGAAAAAAAAAGTGTGCTGGTTTTGATGGGCAAACGGAAGGAAAAAGAGCAGCAGAAAGATTTTAGAGAATACAAAAAGGACCAAAAAAAGATAGTGGATGAAATTCCAGATCGTCACTGAGTTGTTGCGCATTTGTTACGCACGTAATTTTTTCCAATTTTTTTTGTGCGTTGGCGATTTGGTTTCGGTGATTTTAGCAGATTTATTTCTACTTGTTGTTGCGCGCAGGTTTAGCAGTGATGCGTAACTGTAGAATGCTGCGTAGAAGCGCTAATCAACTTTCTTTTGAAAAGAAGCCTTAGCAGGTGCGCGGGTTAGCGGTCGCACAAAAGTTCGGAGCCGAGTGGTAAACGAGTATGAGACCAAAAGTCAGAAAATGTGATGAAAACAACTGGATGCCTAATCTATCTGTTTAAGGTAGAAAGTTTTGGCGATGACAAGTCCAATATCACAACTAGATTTCGACCCCCGCTCTGTTGAGGAGTTCATTACCTTACTGCGGCAAGAACTGCCCTTTTGGGAAGGAGTAGTTGAGAGAGGGCAAAAGCTTATAACAGTGTTGAAGGGTCTTTCGGCTAAACCGGCAACATCTGTAAAGCCAAGATACCAAATATGGACTGGAGGCGAATGCAAAGTTGTGGAAGACATCAGCGTATACGAAAAGCGAAAGCACGCCTTCTCCTTCTGGATCGATTGCGACGAGAAAAAGTACCCATCCCTGAAAAATCCTAGCATAACTCTAAGCCCACTCGCCTTAAGGTTGCTTGTTTATTTTGTGGAAAGGCTCGGCAAAAGGGTTTCTATGGAGCAGTTATTAAGGGGTGTGTGGGACGAGGAACTGGGGGAAGGGATTGTATATAAAAAATCCCAACAAAGCAAAATCGAACAGCAATTAACAAAGCTGGAAAATTTTTGTGGCAAAGAATTTCGAAAGTATCTGTTCGGTAAGAAGTTTAAGGATGGGATCGGTCTTAAAATGTCTTTAAAGGATAAGTATTTCATATTTAAAAGAGTCCAGTAGAACTTTGTGACTATTGACCCATGTTCGAAGCATTTGCAAAGAGCTGACAACTAAAGGTCAGCCAGTTTGTGGAAATACAGTTATTTGCGTCACGAAGGTAGATTATATGTGGAAAGGAGAAATAAATTATGGTGAAAAATGCGTGGTTTGAAGTTGATAAAACAGGATTATGCAAAATACTGACAAGGCGAGGAAAATCCTTTATTGTCTATGAGCCTATACAGAATGCCTGGGACCAGGATGTCAGTGTGGTTGAGGTTCTGTTCGAGCTCATCGGAAGGCAAAAAGTTAAGTTAGTCGTAATGGATGATGACCCAAGGGGATTTGAGGATTTGGCACACGCCTTTACACTTTTTGCAGAATCAAATAAAAAAACCGACCCTACAAAACGCGGCCGATTTAATATAGGTGAAAAGCTGGTTTTGGCTTGTTGCGAAGAAGCTCAGGTCTTGACTACCACCGGTGGGGTAAAATTCACAAAAAAAGGTGAGCGGAAAACACTCCGAAGGAAAACAGAAAAAGGTTCTCAGTTTTCAGCGCTTATAAAGATGAAAAAAGATGAGTATGATGCAATATGCCGATCGGTGGACAGGCTTATACCGCCCGCGGGGATTACTACTAAATTCAACGGAAGAATTCTGGTTGCAGACCCACCCCTTGCCAGTTTCGAAGCTGCTCTTCCTACCGAGATTGCAGATGAAGCTGGATATTTGAAAAAAACTATCAGGAGAACTGCGATTAATATCTATAAAGTGAAGCTTGGGGAAGCAGCGTTTCTTTACGAACTGGGTATCCCGGTGGTAGAAACAGGGGACACATACCATGTAGATGTCCAGCAGAAAATACCGCTAAATATGGATAGAGACAATGTAACACCTGCATATTTAAGCAAAATAAGAACCCTGGTTCTGAACCATACCTATGATTTACTTCGGGAAGAGGATGTTAACGACGTTTGGGTAAGGGAAGCGGTATCTGATAGCGAGTGCAAGGATAAAGCTGTCACTAAAACCCTTGACTTAAGATTTGGCAAAAAGCGGGTAATTTATGATCCAAGTGACACCGAAGCAAACAAGAGAGCTGTCAGTGAGGGTTATTATGTCATCCGTGGCAGTCAATTGTCAAAAGAAGAATGGTGTAATGTGAAGCGGGGAGGAACGACTCTGCCTGCAGGTCAGGTTTTTCCTACGAAGCCCCAGGGATATGCTGAGGCAAAAGAGGTTCAACCAACTGCCGAAATGACACGCGTTATCGAGTTTTCAAAAACCCTTGCGAAGAAGCTGATGGGTGTAAATTTAACCGTAACTATTTTAGAAGGCAAAAGCTCGGTCGCCGCAGACTACAAAGCCTCGGAAAAAAGGGCTCACTTAAGATATAACTTAGCCCGATTGGGGAGCTCTTTTTTCAACGACTTTCCGAATAATATGCAGGATGTTGTTGAACTGCTGATTCACGAATTTGGGCACCAGTATAGCGACGATCATTTGTCCGCAGAATACCATAAGGCCCTGAGTAAACTTGGGTCCAAATCAACGCTTTTGGCTGTTAATGACCCAAAGATTTTCCGGGGTATATAGTGTGGCTACCAGTGTTGTCGCTTATAAGGGCGAAGTTATTTACTGAAACTTTACGTTCCTTCAAAAAAATAAACGTACGTAAAATTCCTTCTTCAAAACACATATGCTACGCTGGATGTAGCTGAAATTACACCTGAGATTACAGGTCAGAGAAATGTAAGGCAATTAATATTAGGAAACGAACATGGCTGTAATGCCGCCACCACCGCAAGACATACGGCAGACAATTTTAAGAATTCTCGACTGGGCTTGGCGCATTCCAATTGCACTCCTTGTTGTGTTTGCTACCAGCTGTGGTCTTTTTCTTGGAGGGATGACAATATGGCGTACAACAGTCTGGATTTACTCGCATTGGCTTAAAAATCCTTGGTAGGAGATAAACCACATGGCAGCAATTAATCCAAATTCGTGCAGTCAGCCCATAACTAAAGTATTTGAAAAAATCAGAAGGTTTACAACGAAGTCTGGAAAGACAGTTGAAGTCAGATGGGCTCAAGAGGTGACTCTTGATGGCAATAACTTTACGAAAAGAGAAATATTTGAGTCGCCCAATGTTCTGGGAGATTCACGCAATATTGAGGATCTTGAAAATGTCCGGGTTTGCTGTGTCTGCGATGAGCTTTACAGTCAAGACTCAGTCAGTCGATGTGCAGGCTGTGGGGGCTTCTATGACAAGAACTGCGCAGGCGATGTCGAAAAAAAGACCAGTGATGGTATCAAAATTTCCATTCCAATGTGCAAACTGTGTGCAGAAGAAGCGAATGCCGGGGTCGTTAAAAAGGCATGGTGGAAAATTTGGGATTTGAACAGATGAAAAAGTGGGATCGGTATAAAAACAGGCCTAAATCTCTTCAGCAGCAGTTCCGCGAGTCTGCGAATTTGCAAGATGCCAATGCAGTGAAAGGATACTCTGCATATCAGATTCGGCGGTTGCTGGAAACCCACCCTGAATTGCGTATGACAGATAATCCGGCTCATATGGAACTGGCACGACTTGCCTGCGCCGATCCATCTGACTCCGATGTTCAGGAGATGTTTCAGACCGTAGTTGACATGAAAGGCCGGGAGGCATTCGAATCCGGGGATGTATTCTGGGGCAATTATGTTAAATCTGGTAACATTTCATACCCGTCTGACTTTGTCGAGGTAGGAACAACGCCATTCAATGTCAAAGTTGGTTTTGGAGCAAGCCAAAGCACAGGAAACATAGCCTTTGTCGGAAAAACAAAGTCAGGCAAGACAAGCAACCTCATAGCCGGATTGGCCAGAAACCGCCCGTTTCTTGAAAATAACTGTCTGGTGACGTTTGTAAAAAAACGTGAGATAAGGGACATTTCGGTCCTGCCCGCAGTCGGTGACCTGGTTAAAATTTTTAAAATAGAAGAGAAAAGGCTGTGCATGTTGGAGCCCCCTTCGCCCCGGGTACCGGAATATGCATGGGGTAATGAAATTACGCGATTAGTGGCTCATTGTTATGGCCGGTATTCTGCCCAGCGATTGCTAGGCGACATAATTTCCGATCTTTTGGCACATCATCCTGTGGGCGTGTATCCGACGCTGCGGCAGGTAATCGAAGTGCTCGAAAGGTTTAAGCCCCGCTTTGGTTTGCGCGAGGCCGGTTATAAGGAGTCGATCCTTTGGTGTTTGAAATCCCTTTTAACAAGTACCAGAAGCGTCGACGGCGGGAGCATCTGGGATTTTAGCAGCAGTAATTGGCTGGACAAGTGGTACAGCGAACCAGGCCTGAAAATCGTGGAGGCCGAAGCGGTCCCACAGGAGGATTTGACGTTTGTGACAACATACATGATGCGATGGATTTATTTTAAGCGTCTTTATGGTGGATAGGAGATGTAATGTTGGTATGCCATATATGCGATGACATGATGACTGGTACAACGAGTCAACTCGACTCGTATACGCCGGCCGGCATAGCGCCGTTTGCCGAGTGCATGATAATGCAGCAGCGGTACAATATGGGCAGTATCATATTGGTACAGAGTCTTTCTGAACTCAGTCATATCATCCGTCAAAATATTCAAACATGGCTGCTGTTTCCAATAGTGCCTGATAATCCACAGTTGCTCTGCAATACGATTTGTCTGGATGAATCACAGGTGAAGCAAGTTCCCTGCCTTAGGCTGGGAGAATTCATAATTTTTAATCCTGACCTTGCCAACAATCCCCAGCTTGCCAGATTTGAAGAGGTTCATTTCCCCGGGGTACTTGATGAAGCAGCCCGGCTGAGAACTGTTGAGAAATTCCTTGCAAACGTAAAAACGTCTCCTCCTGCGCCGTTAACTGCATTCATGTCTTCTCTTGGTTCGCAGACTGCTGATGGCGCCAAAACTACGCCGATGCCTGAACTGCCACCACGAGGATTGGAATTCATGGTACTTGTATATACCGGCATTCCCCGCCCGATAACCAAATATTATGAACACCTGAATATCAGCAGAGCCGCCGGTGCAAAACTTACACAACGCATCGAGTTGCTCGGTTTTATAAGAGTACACCACTTCAGTACCGGTAAGCGCGGTGGCAAGGTGAGTCTGATTGAGATAACACCTGAAGGCAAGAAGTTGCTCGAAAGCAAAGGATTTTTTAAGCGTAAGAAAAAAACCGGCGGGGATTTCGAGCATGATGCTGGCACTGACCTGGTCGAGGATGATGGCAAAAAGAAGGGTAACAATGTTACTTTTGAGGCAGATGTTGGTGGTTTACGAGTTGATATTCTACTAACGAATCCAAAATCGGGCTGTAAAACTCTGGTCAACATAGGTGTTTCTAATGTAAAGCATGAGTGTGATTCGATTGAAAAATTCCTCAATCTACCCATATCAAAAAGTGCGGAATTTATCCTCGTTGCAAGAGACTTGGATTTTGCCAAAGGTATCGAGAGCGAACTCAAAAAACGCGGCATTGCAATCGATACGTTACCAAATGTTCATATAAATTTGATTGCGGATTATTTGGAATTGTAACAGGAGTCGGCCTAACAATGGCAAACGAAAATATTAATAACAATGACACGCATAACCAGGCACATGAGACGATACCCCAGGCAGCCAACAGCTTACCATCACCGAAAAATGGGCTGCCTTTGAACGTTCTCTATCGTGGTTATAAGCTTGTAAGCAGGTTACTTCGCCGACAGCAGCACCGGTTTGGCGAGCTTACTGAGGCTGTGCAGCGTCAAACCATTGGATTTGAACAATGTTTGAATACTGTCAGAAACTGCCAGGAGCAAACGGCGAAGATTTTAAACCATGAGATTGACCGTCACGCCCTTACCCCTGCTATTGAAAGTGTGGTACTGCTTGCCGACGAGTTCGAACGCCTTCACGGTATGGCTGCACAAATGATTGGAGATGGTCAGCTATGTGACAAAGTGCAGAAGTTCGTTAACGACCTGTCGGTATCATGCCAAATTGCCCAGGACAGGCTCAGGTATTTGGATATTGAAAGGATATCGCCGTCTCTTAACGACTGTTTTGACCCGAAGTTGCACACTGTCTGCAGTTACAGCGATATTGATGGTCAGTTTCATAATGGTTGTATCTGCGAAGTTATAACCGTCGGGATAATTTACCGTGGCAGGGTGCTGCGGTCGGCGCGGGTAAGTATATTTCGGCATAAGCAATAGAAAAAGTAAAGGAGAATACAATGGAAAAAGTAATTGCGATTGATCTGGGGACTTTTTTTTCTGAGGTTGCCTGTGTAAACGACGCGGGTATTGTGGAAGTCATTCCAAATCTGGATGGGGAGCTCAAGACGCCCAGTATTGTTTCCGTGGCAAACGTTAAGCGAGTAGTTGGTATGGCTGCAAAACCCGACCTCATAATGGCACCGCAGTACGTTATCAAATGTTCAAAGCGTTTTATGTGCAAGGTCACTGAGAGCGGCAAACCTATTCCCATTCTTACTGGGCCGGAGAATAATGAATTCACAGCTGTGGATACAGCGGCCGAAATTCTGGCCTATCTGAAGCAAAGTACGGAACAGTATTTGGGCACCAAGACCTCCAAGGCGGTTGTAACTGTACCTGCCTATTTTGATCCCATCGGACGTGAAAACACGAAGGCGGCTGCACGAATCGCCGGTTTTACCAATGTAAGGATTCTCGATGAGCCTGAGTCAGCTGCCATCTACTACAGTCTTGAAAAGAACCGAGATGAAATAGTAGCGGTTATCGACTTTGGCGGCGGTACGCTCGATATAACAGTCATTGAAATGAAGGGTGGGAAAATTAGCGTGTTATACACCTACGGCGACACCGAGCTTGGCGGTGTCAATTATGACGAAGCTAATTTGACTTATGTGGCTGAGGAGGCAAAAAAGGATGGGATCATCATATCGGCCGAAAACAATCTAGCTGATTTTTACCAGGCTCTCGACAGAGCCAGAGAGGCCAAGGAAATGTTATCCCGACGGGACGAGGTTGTAGTTATTGCAGAGGCGGGCGGCAAGCGAAAGCCAGTAACCATCAAACGGGAAATATTCAAGAAAATAGCCCAGCCGATTGATGAACGCTACAAAAAATGCTGCCAAAGTGTTGTTGACCAATTAAAGAACAGCGGCAGGAAAATAGACCGTGTCCTTTTGGTCGGAGGTAGCAGCAGGCTTTTTCATGTGCCTGAAATGGTCAGGGAGATTTTCGGCATGGAGCCCTGCTGCGACACCGATCCAGATCTTGGCATTGTAAAGGGAGCAGCGATATGGGCGGTCAAATGCTTTGGTGACGGTTCACAGGCTATTCTTATTGGCGGCGGCAGTCACCTGGTTAAAGACATTAATATGCAGACAGTGCTGTCGCACGCAATATGCGTGGCAGCTCTCAAAAACCTAAGCGAAATCGACACCAATGAATACAACTGCTGTGTTGTACCAGCCAATACCCCCTTGCCCTACGAATTCAGGGAGCGTTTTGCACCGGTTGATTCTCGTAGTTCGTCGGTAGTGGTAAAGTTTGTCAGCGGTCAACCCGACCAGCTCAGTACCCAGTGTCCTGTTCTGCATGAAGTGCGGGTACCGATACGCCCCTCTGACAAGCATGCTGACCGGATCATAGTGGAAGGCAAAATCACAGAGGAAGGGGTAGTAAATATCACAGTTAAAGATGAGCTGCTTGATAAACCCATTAACGATTCCTTTGTGCATGCCGCAGGTTTGACCAAAGCTGAAATTGACCAGAAACGCCGGCAATTCGAGCAGGAAAAAGGTGTATAAATGAGCGGTATTTCAAAACTCTTTGATAAAACAGATGGTCTTCTGCTGCGATGCCTGGGCTTAAGAAGACCGGCGGATATGAATTTGGAGTCTACGCAGATATCACAAGGCGTTTTTGATACGCCTGATTACTCTTCCTGTCCGTGGGATACTGTATCGGTGCACGATATTTCCTTCAGTATGACTTATAAAGATTGCTGGCCGTCGAGGCTTAGGGCAGGTCAACAGGCTGTAGAAAAGTACGTCAGAACTCGCACGGCAATCTGTCCCACCGACCGAGTTGCGATTGTTTCTTTTGCACTTTCCGCAAAAATCGAGCTGCCTCTGACCAGTATTAGCGAGGCCGAGAGTATTATTGATGCAGTCATGAAATTGAGGGGTGACGGCGGTACAGATATAACAACTGGGATCGAAAAAGCAGGGCTGATATTAAAAGATCCGGTCATAAACATTGAGACAAAGCGGCTGCGGCGGATACTGCTACTTACCGATGGTCGGGGTGGTAACCCGCTTCCCATAGCCGAGAAAATCAAAAATGATGGCATTCTTATCGATGTGATCGGCATAGGCGGAAAACCATCGGCTGTGGACGAGCCATTATTACGCCGTGCGGCCACCACAGACAATGACGGCTTTACACATTACTGGTTTATTAAAGATGCCGATAGTCTGGTAAAGCATTATCAGCAGCTTGCCACATCCCTTGTATGGAGGTCTGGTTCGAGATGACTGTTGCACAAGCATATCGCCTGATCGGGGCAAGAGCTGATATTGATTCGGTCGAGCTTGAGCGGATATACAGGGCCAGGCTTCAAAAAGTGCAGCGGCTCCTAGTGCCGGGGCATCCTGTGGCAATTCGCCAGCAGGCGCAACAGCAGGTTGCGGAGTTAGCCGAGGCATGGGAAGTGCTCAAGAAACATGTGGTAAGATGCTGTCCGCCGCCGGGCCGCAGAAACTATTCCGGCGCCAGGACATTACCACCACGACGACTGGTGGAAATGGGCGCAGGCTTTTTAATTGTGGCGGCGATAATTTGTGTGATTACGTCGCTGTGTTTTACGCACGCACCTGAGGATAAGGCAAGAATCCATAAAAGTGTTTCTGTAGATCTGGAAAGAGAAATTTCGTCTCCCAAACCCAAGCTCGTCGCTGGCCATACAGCCGCTCCCGCCAGAGTTGAAAAACCAATGGTGAGGATGCGGGTTTTGTCGGTTCCGTGGTGTTATGTGGAAGTTGATGGTAAATCACTTGGCCCAAGCGGTCAGGCAGAGGCATTTGAAGTCAGGGAAGGTCCACACAAACTGAGACTGTTTAGAGGCAACAAAGTCTTAACAAAAACAATAGAGCTGACAAAAGGCAGCCATGTTGTGGTTAAAGCTCAATTTGATAAGGATAGAATAGATGTTAGCGAGTAACAGCTTACATAATAAAGATCGTATTTTGTGGTTCACACTTGCAGGCACTGTGACGGTTATTTCTACGCTATTTACTGGTTGTTCTCCTGCAGGGTTCGCCGCAAGCGCTATTTTGTTTCGTTACTGGGAAGGTCAGGTCCAAAAGGAAAAAGCTGAAAAAATACGCCTCGCAAGACAACAAGAATCAGTACCTGTCCCCAGAAAGCCAGAAACAGTTCGTACATTCGTTCCACTGGCCGAGGATAAAAAAACAGTTGAAAAAGCTAATCAGGCATATAGAGACCTCAATTGGGATGAGTCCACCCGACTTCTAAATGAAGCTCTCAACAGAGGTGAACTTTCAAGAGCAGACGAGGGCGAAGCCTATATTTTGCTTGGATCAATAGCATATCAGCAAGGTCAAGTCAGTGAAGCTGAAAGTTACTTTAAAAAAACCTTAGAGATAGATAACAGCGTTACGCCGTCTGCAGAACTTTATCCACCGCCTTTGATTGAATTCTATAAATCTGTTGGGAAAAGAAAATGATTGATATTGAAAAAATCATAATGAAGAACAACAAAACCACAGCTTTGGAAACTGATGCCATCAGGACGCATTTGCGGCTATTAGGGCATAAAGGTTTCGGAGTAACAGAGCTGCGAATATTCGACCCTGTACCTATGGTCGCATATGCAGACAATGAGGATGATGCTGTTCGCCTTATTTTAGAGATGGTCGGAAAAACAACAGGTATATATATTGGCGTTCAACCTCGTCCACCGCATTTGTTTGACCTTGCTCCTAACCGCTGGGTACTCGCTCAATCAAAACCACACAGTAACTGTGCAACTGACCATGACATTGAATATATCACAACGTGTTTTTGGGATATCGATGTCATATCTGAGGAAAGAAGCAAAGACCATCCGGCATCTGAAGAGGAGCTGCAACAGAGCCTGCATGCGGCACAATTAATAGGTCGAGAAGATGGTTTGGCATTAAATTCTGTAATTTGCTGCAGTGGGAATGGACACTATGTTCTGGCACCATTAATTTCCATACCGGTTGATAGTTTAGAGGTTGCCAGAAAATTCAAACAGTTCTGCTGGCAATTAGTTAAAAAGATAATCGGTCAAGTTTCCGGCGTTAAGGCCGACTCAGTCTTCAACCTGTCCAGAGTGATGCGTGTGCTCGGCAGCGAGAACCTCAAGGGTCAAGCAACTTCTGAACGACCACACCGTAGAGCACATTTTGTCACTGATCCAACACCAACAAGGTTAATGGCGTTACATCACATGATACTTAATGCTGATGTTGAATCGTCTATCCGGGCTACAGAAAACTTGTCAGGGGTTATTCGCTGTGATCTGAGGAAACTGAATGAATGCGAGTTTATAAAGTGGTGCAGGCAATATCCACGACAAGTCAGTGAGCCGCTGTGGTGGGGATTGATTACTAACCTGGTCTATCTTGAGGGCGGGATAGAACTTATCCACGAAATCTCACGGCTGGACTCGGTTCGCTACGATTACGCCGACACACAGCGAAAGATTCAGAAAGCGATTGATGCCGGCTACAGGCCTGTCTCGTGCAAGACCATCGTCAACGAAACGATGGCTTGTTTTGGGAGAGGGAGATTTCAATGCTCTCGGATAGGCTGCAGGGCAAGAGCACCTATGTATATGGCTGTGTCACATACTATTTATTCAAGATAAAAGGAGGACCATTTATGGAAAACACAATCAATAAAAAGCCGGTTAAGGTATTTAGTTGCGGGCGAGTCAAGGCTGCTATCTGGTCTGATTCAAGAATCATAAATGGCACTATGGTGGAATTGCATTCAATAAAAATCGACAGGTCATACAAGGATGGCGAGCAGTGGAAGCACACTGACAGCTTTAATATCGAAGACCTTCCAAAGGTTGCTCTTGTGGCAATGGAAGCCTATAGGCATGTTCGACTGAGAACCTTTGAACCCGGAAAGAAGGATGAGGAGGATAATCACAGCTGCCAGCAAATCAATTAACCGCTGGTTATCCTCTCAGAAGGGAGGCTGGCTGCAACATATACGATAATTGCGGATATAGCAAATGTGGTTAATACCAGGCGATTTAGTTTCAGACATGATTTTAAAGCCAGTAGTGACACTGTATGGTTGAAATTACATGTAAGTTGTTGCTGGTATGGTAAGTGTGGATGAGATCAGCTAAAGTGAGCAAACACCAAACAGACATAGTAATAGTGCTAATACACATCGATGCTGCCTATTGTCAACTCCAAGCGAGCCTGACCACACTGGCACATAACACCAGGAGTCAGGAGCATAAGGCGAACATCGGGGCCGCACAGCAGGACCTGGATCACTGGCGTGTCCTACACTGGAGTAATATTAATGCAGCACCCCAGCAAGAAAGGTAAGGAGGCATATAAGCTCACATACATGATAAGAAAGGTATGAAAAATGATTTCAGTGAAATGGAAGAAAGATGAACTGCTGGATGGTTCTGTCAGAAGAATGATTGAGCAGGTAAATCAGGGAAAGATAATAACAAGATTTGATAAAACTCCTGTTCCGAACTGCCCCAAAGATGTTGTGTGTCCCCATTTCTTAGAATTCAAATGGGGGTATGGTTGCCCTCACATGTGTGCCTGGTGTTACCTGCAGGGTTGTCTGTCCAGGCTACAAACAAAGACAAGGCCAGTGGTAAAGGATTTGGATGTTGTAAAGAAGCATTTGATCTCGTTCTTATCGGTACCTCACACCCAACCCGAAATGCTGAATAGTGGCGAGATTGCAGATTCCCTTATGTCTGAAAATATGGACAGACCTCTGTCCAAGGAGATTATGCCCATTGTTAAAGGGACACCTCATAAGATACTGTTCCTGAGCAAAATGACGGATATACACCATTTCTTGGATAATGCGGAACAGTGGAAAGAGAACGCTGTGATGTCTTTCTCCATTAACGCCTATGATGTGGCTGAACGCTGGGAAAAACTGGCACCCCATCCTAAAGAAAGAATTGATGCAGCCACGAAGTTATCCAAGGCAGGGTATCAGGTGAGATTAAGGATAGACCCGATAGTAGCAGTGGAAAACTGGGAGTATTCATATAAAGCCGTAATTGGCAACATACTCAGTAAGTTCAGACCTGAAAGAATAACATTAGGGACATTGAGGGGGCTGGTCAGAGTCATAGCAGCGAGTAGAGACCGGAGCTGGGTTAAATATTTGGATGAGAAGACGAATTTCGGGAAGAGGATAAGTTTGCCGATAAGGGTGAAAATCTACAGAACCCTAATTGGCTATCTGAAGAAGAAGTACGATTTTGACCAGGTAGCGATATGTAAGGATACGGTTGAGGTTCATGACATGGTGGGTTCTGACTGGAGAAATCTGAGGTGCAATTGTGTATGAAGAAGAAACTCACGATTGAGCAATACTGCCTACTGGCGATCAAAGCTCAAACAAAGCGGCAGAAAGGATTTTAAAGTGAAAGAATCTATTTCTGGATTAGGAGAACCTTTGTTGTTTTTAGTTCTTGCAGCTATTTTTATCCTTCTTTTTGCAGTTATCCACAGGGTCCTTAAGGAAGTATCCTTTTTTAAGGGAAACACAGCTGTAGTTGTAGCGCTATGCGTATCCCTGCTCTCGGTCATAGGCTTGTGCAGATTCTTGTTGCCTGCCAGCAAAGGTTGGGAATTGGCAGAAAAAAGCAGGAGATTCGGAATTGGCTTGGATTTTATTCTCTTGCCTTATGCCGCACTTGGCTTGACCTTGCTTCTTATGTCACTTCTTTTGTTTCTGAACAAGATTTTTAGAAAACGCGGCAGGAAGAGGTACTACAGAGAATTCTACCGCGGTGCCGAAAGGGCCTATCCGCTTGAGCGAAAAGGTAAATCTTTCGAGAGAAGCAATGACGAAACACATATCAGGCGATAATGATGGTGGGCTTCCAGACCGGGCAGATGGTTGGTCAAATTCCCTGACACCGGCGGTTTTGCCCGACGGTAACGGTGGCTTTACACCTTGCCCGGAGTTGCTGAAAGAGGAAGAGGCCATCAGATACCTTCGTCTCGATGGAATTGACATTGAAGACCCGGCCAACACCCTGCGATATTACCGAAAGAAAGGGCTTCTGCAAGCTACACAGGTAGGCAAATGCATTCGCTATCGCCGGATTGAGTTGGAGAGATTGCTGGATAAATTGACAGAATCAAATCCGCGATGAGCATTTTCTATAGGTTTTTTACATTTCATGAAAAATTTTTCAAAAAGTATTTGCGACCGCTCCTTAAATGCGCTAAATTGAAATTAAGTTATGCCTGTTAAGATTTAAGTTCGGACAAAACAACAAAGGTTCTATTTGACGCTATTTGCGATGGGAATGTTAAAAGTTGATATTAATAATTTGGAAGGAGAATAAAAGATGATGGCAAACACAACAGTTACACTAAGCAGTAATGGGCAATACTGGCAAGCCCTTTATTACGACAACACAGGCCGGCGGCGAGCCAAAGGCCTCGGGCCAAAAAAGAAGCTGTCCAAGCGTCAGGCAAAGGTTATGTGTGACCGCCTTGCAGCCGAGCTTCAGCTTAACCCGGTATGCGGTTTGCTTGGCAGAGCTTTCCGCCTCGGTGATTATCTTGAGCGATACGTTGCATCTCGTACAGACCTTCGGCCAAGAACTTTGGAACTACACAAACTGACTAAGAAGTACCTGCTGGCTTATTTTGGTGCGGACGTACGTATCGATAAAATAAACCGGGCGATGGCATCCGACTGGCGTGTGGCTTTGGCAAAGGGGGAATTGACTGACACACCTCGACCGGCTGAGGCAACCATCTGCCAACATATTAGGAATGCCAAAGTGATATTTAATCATGCAGTAAGGGATGACCTTGTGCTGTACAATCCCTTTGACAGGTTGAAAGGTAATACCAGCGAACCCGACAAAAAGTGGAAGTATGTCACCAGGGAGGAACTACGTCAGCTTTTGGAAGCATGTCCGTCCATCTCTTGGCGTTTGTTATTAGCATTGTGCAGGCTTGGCGGATTGCGGCAAGGGGAGGCATTAAGTTTGCTATGGTCAAACATAGACTGGGATGCCCGGCGTTTGGAGGTGATGGCGGAGAAAACAGGCCGCCGGCGAGTTGTCCCGATTGAGCCAGGGCTATATAGCCTTTTGCTCGAAGCATTCTCCGCAGCTTCGGAACGCGAGCAATTAGTAATACCAAGAAATTCCATTAGATGCTCAAATCTATGGCGTGATTTTGGGGTCATCTGTAAAAGAGCAAAGCTTGAGCGGTGGGCCAAATGGTGTCATGTTTTGCGTAAGAATTGTGAAACAGACTGGGCCCAAAGATTTCCACAATACGTCGTTAGCGCGTGGAGTGGGCACAGTATTGAAGTATCGGCCCGGCATTATTTGCAGGTTCCAGAGGAGCTATATGAAAAGGCTGCTGCCACAAATGAGGCTCAAACTGCCACAAAGTGCCCCGTACCCGGATAACCATAGTAAAAAACTGTCTATTTTGTTGCATTCGGCTCAACTAATATTATATAATACCGTGTTGAAATAAGCAGTAAGTTGCCACAAAATTTGCCACAAAACCGGTATTGTCGAAGTGCTACTTGCTGTAAGGCGTTAATAATCAAATACTTGCGGGCGTAATTCAGTGGTAGAATGTCAGCTTCCCAAGCTGGACGTCGTGGGTTCGAATCCCATCGCCCGCTTTTTCAGAAACCCCTTAGACTTAGTATCACTCAAGATTTATCGAAAAACTATTGCGGTATCTCGTCCCGTCCCGTCTGCGACGGGCGGGGCTCGTCCAGTTTTCCACCAGTACCCGACCGATGTTTTCGAGCTATTCAGCTTGTCCCTAAGGGACGAGTAGTATGGCCTTGATTTCGCTTAATGATACTAAACCGGAAGTAGCCAGCTTTATTTTCCCTTCGGGGTCGATAAAGAAACTGCTCGGGATGGCGTTTATGGTATTATATGGGCCCGGCAAAGTACCCTGGTCGAGCAGGACCGTATAATTGAGGTTCGCCTGGGCGACAAAGCTTTTCACCAAATCTGGTTTCTCATTTGATATGGCCAGCATTGCCAATTTGTCCTCGCCGACTGTTTTTCGTAACTCGATTAGGGCCGGGACCTCTGCCCGGCAGGGTGGGCACCAGGTTGCCCAAAAGACAAGCAGAACCTTCTTACCCTTGTAATCGCTCAGTTTATGTTCTTTGCCGTCTAAGTCAGTCAAAGCAAAGTCCGGCGCCGGCTTGCCATACCAGGATGTGTAAGAAGGCCCCCAGGTCCTTGCGGCTTTGATAATGTCGTTGAGACTTTCCTTCGGACCGGCGAAGGATTTGATGTCTATTTTTGCAGATTCGCTGGTAGTTTGGGCGACAGGCTCAGATTGTGTCGGTTCGGAGTGAGGTTGTTCAGTCTGGGGTTGTTCGGCTGACCTTTTTTTGCATCCCGACCAGATTACTATTGCCGCCAACATAATCACAGAAACACTAACACGTCCCTTAGGGACACGCAGCCAAAAAGCTTTGTCTTTTTTTTGTTCAAACATTTTATGGTACTCCTACAAATCGCCGGTAAATAAAGCTGCCGTATCGCAACTAAGTTATTATACCAATTCTATTTATTGATTGCCCATTGCCTTAAACTGTCATTCCTGCGCAAGCAGGAAGGTTTCCTTATAAATGTTTTGCTCGACGTCGGTGAGAACCGGATGAAAAGGTTCGACGGCCCGGATTGGTGAAATCCCCAAAGTTAAAAATATAATAGAAGACCATCTCAACATTTCTCCACCACCTTTCTTTGCATTTGAAATTGGCTTTGTTTGGGTTTGAATTGGGTTTGTTTTTTTGGACTGCGAAAGCATCGTTTTTTCTGTAATCCTTTGTGACAAAGACATTTGCGTTCATTTTGGCCTTTCGGAAATTGGGTTTGATTGGGTTTGATTGGGTTTGTTTTGGGTTTGTTTTGGGTTTGTTTTCACCAAGCATCCAATTGTATTTATATTCATAAGCCATTTGTGAAAAAATACTTACATTCATTTGGGTATCCTGGAAATTGGGTTTGTTTTGCATAAAAAGTAGTCAAAACTTAGTAGGTTTTTCCGCTGATTTCTGTCTAATGGGCCAATAAAATCGTGTTTGACGGTTTTTTGTGAGATGATGACCCCGTCCAAGGAAGGCCGGGTCTTCGTTCCGTCCAAAGAAGGCCGGATCTTCGACATTGGGAAACCCCCTTTCTGATTTGTTCCGTCCAAGGAAGGCCGGATCTTCGATATTGACGATTTATTTTGATCCTAATCCATTAGTTAGATAAGTATTATACGATAGATAGACCAAAAAACAAGTGAAATCCGCATTTTTATGGAAAATTGTCCTTTACTCGGAGATTCAGGGCATATCGTATTGCGTATTGCGTATCGCGTATCTCGGTGTTCGATTATAGATGCTGGATACTCGTTAGTGAGGAGTGAGCTAAAGTGGACTAAAGTGCCTAAAGTGCCTAAAGTGAGCTAAAGTGCCTAAAGTGAGCTAAAGTGCAGGTGAAGGGGAAGGTGAGGCTGTTCAAGGTTGTCGCTTAAATGAGTTTTACCGGCCAGAGAACGCAAACTATATGCAATTAGTTTGTCGAATTGCCCAAAATTAAGTGATGAGCCAAGGATTAAAAACGATTGAGTACACCGTTGCCTAAGTCAAATCACTGTATTAAGCAAAAAAACCCACTTATTTCTATGTAATTATTTTCTTGACGGATTAAAGTGTGTTTGTATTTTAGGAGAGTACAACAGCGGCTGGGATTCCTCTGAATGACGAGAAGTTCGGGATGTTATACGGAAACCATATAAGAGACCTAATAAGAAGGAGAACTGGACTAAGTCGTTTCCAAGGGATTACTTATGGACTTCGGGCAAAGGTGTGTTATACTGACACTCGGAGAGGTCTGGAGTCTTATGCGGAAACCATATAAACATTGTTGGACATCTGAAATATGGATCTTCGCGAATTAATACGCATGAGTCCAGAGATCGTTGTCGGTCACAGGCCTGTGACTGAGCGGATCAATGTGAAAAATGAGTTCCGCCGATTCAGTGCGGACCCGTTGCGTGACTATTTGACCACCGTTGGTGATAAGGATGCGGCATTTTTTCACGGCGACATTGGACGCTATACGCAAGCATTTTTCTGGTACGCTCTCTGTCTTGGCCGAACACTCGATCAGTGCTCTGTTGCGAGGCGCTGTGACAAGGAATTGCGATGGCATCCGGTGACGCTCAGATACTCAGTCCGCCAAGCGCAGATCGCGCGCAAGAGGAAGGCTATCGGCCCATATCAGGAGCTTGATTACCAGAACCTGATCATCCACACGTGCATCTTGCTGGACAGAGCCATCGCACTATCGCGGCGGTTTTTGCGAGGCAGGAACCTGCCGAGTTTCACGTCCTTCACTCAACACAAGGCGTTTCTGAAGAAACACTCCAGCGCACTCGAAGTGAGATTCCGCGACTATGCTGACCGAGTGGCAAGCACGACGGACTGGTTTGAGATCCCGCTGAAGGTTCTTCGAGACAAGTACTTGATGCACTCTGCGGAGCGACACATGGCCTTCTTCGGTTGGTCCACCGAGAAGCAATGGGATCTGGAAATGACAACCATAATCAGCGCCTCACGTGACCAGAAGTATTTGTTGGAACGAGTGAAGTGGATTCGCTTCAGCCCACGTAGACTCGCAAGAGACGTCGACGCGTTTCTTTCCTGGTTCTCAGAGTATGGTCAGGCGACATTAAGGAAATAATTAGGGACGTTTACTATTCTTAGGCTTCGTTCATGAGCAGTAGGTCGACCGAAAAGTAGAAATAGGCCCAAGGTGCAAAGAAGAAAAAGCAGGCTGAAGCTGTAAATAAACAAAAGTAAAAGAACTGAATAAGGTAACATAAATAAGTAAACGGCCCTATTAAACTCCCGGTTTTCTTTTAAGGAGCAAAACAAGTGTATGAAGATGAAATTCCAATTGAACAACCGGATAATAATCAAACAATTTGGCGGTACATGGATTTCTCCAAATACGTCGATTTACTGACGACCAGAGAATTGCATTTTGCCAGAGCGGATAAATTCGAAGACCCATATGATTGCAGTGCGATGCAATTTTTTGGTGAGCCATATAAGCAATTATCATCAGCAAATCCGCAAGGTAAAGAACGAACGCGTCAGGTTAATACATTTGGGCGGCTTTTTGTGTATTTGAATTGCTGGCACATGAATGATGTTGAATCGGCCGCTTTGTGGCGTCTGTACTCTGAAAATAAATATGAGTCAATAGCAATACAATCTACTTTTGAAAAACTCGACTCCGAAATTAAACTCAAATGGCCAAGAGATGGTATTTTTATATCCAAGGTAAAATACGAACCTGAGAATGCAGGGAAACCTCTTGATGAAATTTCTGGCGGCAAATTATACACAGCTTTGGGCTTGGAGAACATTATTTATAAGCGACCATCATTTGCACACGAAAAAGAACTACGGGCATTTATATATCAAAGAGTGGATAAATTAAAAGAAGTACAACTACGAAATGATGCACATCTGGAAAAATTAAAAAAGGAGCGTCCTGAATATATCCGTATAAAAATTACCCCATCCGATTTGATTAAAAAGGTCTATGTCAGCCCTCATGCCAAAGATTTGTTTGTGGAGTTAGTTAAAAATGTTTCCGGTGAGTTGAAAGATAGAGTTCAAAAGTCCGACCTGTATGAGCTTTATTAAAAGAAAGTACTAGGGACAGCCACCTATTAATGGCTGGGAACAGTACCCGGAAATCGGTGGCTTTCCCTAATAAGTCCCATGATAGGAGAATATTATGTGGGATACAGTTGCTATCATCGCTACAGTTGCTGTCGCACTTGCGGCACTTCTCTTTTCTTTTTTTACCTTTAAATCCCAATTGAAGCAGTCAGAGAGAGTCGCTCGTGCTAATATCAAGCCTTTGTTGAGCATGAAGAGTCTGAACTACAGTGATCTTAAATCTATTTGCATCAATAACTATGGGATTGGCCCAGCAGTTGTAACCAAAGCGGAATTTTGCAGAGAACGGAGCGAAAGCACCGATAGAATAGTCGATCTTTTTGATCTACCTGTTAAGAACTGGGATACGTTTACTAATTTACCCCCGAAAAGAGCCATCCCAGAAAAAGCGGAGGTGATACTGGTGAAATTGTCCTTAAAACGTTTGCTCTCGGATGGTGTAGAAGAAGGAAAGGCATTTGATTTACTCAAAAAGTGGAATGAGCAAAAATCAGGAATTGAAATAAAAATTGAGTACGAAGATATTCTTGGAAATCGCCAGGAACCGCTTGTAGAGATACTCAACTAAAAAGGAATTTTAAAGGTATACGATACATTTTTCGATGAGTTGTGCTTAATATGATAGGTTTTGATAGCCTGTAGGACGGGAAGGTTTCCTGCCCATGCGGTTCGGGTAACGTTACATTGACAGCATGGGCAAACGAGTTGCCCATCCTACCCGCTTTGGGACGCAGACATCGGCTGGGATTAAGTGTGGTGGCCCCGGAATTTTCTGCGGACTTTGGGCAAAGGGGTGTTATACTGATACTCGGAGAGGTAAGGAGTTTTATACGGAAACCATATATACATAGTTAGATGTGAAATAAAATAAGGAGGTAAATATGAGTTATACATTAGATAAAATAGTTAACTTATCGTTTGATAATGCAATAAATAAAATTACTGAAGAATTAAAAAAGGAAGGATTTGGTATCTTAACTGATATAGACGTAAAAGCTACCCTAAAGAAAAAATTAGATGTTGATTTTAGGCAATACCGTATCCTTGGTGCCTGCAATCCTCCGTTTGCCTATCAAGCATTGCAAGCAGAAGATAAGATAGGAGCCATGTTGCCCTGTAATGTTGTTGTCCAAGAAAAAGAAAATGGCAAGATAGAAATATCTGCCATTGACCCAATATCTTCCATGCAAGCTGTGCAAAATGAAAAGCTTTTAAATATTGCTAAGCAGATACAAAATAAATTAAAGAAAGTTATTGATAATTTATAAACATCTAACAACTCAATCCAGCGGACTGTAAAGCTGCGTTTTTCAGCCGCTGATTTCGAATGTTATGCGCGATTCAACAGAATTCAATAGAATACACAAAGTTACCTGCTGATTAAGGAAAAAGTACACTTTGCCAAAACAGTATGAATCGGCCTTGGCTCTGAGTGACGCTCGTTTGGGAGATGGGTAGAAAGTTCCAGCATCGAATTTTGCACCAAATACGCAACTCAAAAGCAACCAGAAACTGTGAGAATTTAATAACTACGTTACAAACACCAACTTACATAACGATAAAAACGGTTAGAAATATTGGTGGGGCAAGCCCCACCCTACCGCTCATAACGACCTGGTTATTCGGATAAGCTCTAAGTTAATGTAGTGGTCTGTCAAGATTGAATTTGTTAGTAATGTTGGGTTACATTATACCACTGACGTTTCTGGATTCCTGCTCCTTCGACTCTGCTCAGGACAAGTTTCGCAGGGATGACAATTGGTGGGGCAAGCCCCACCCTACAAATTTCAAGAGATTGCCATACCCGCTCGGCGATCGGAGTCGAGGACAGGCTTCGCGCGTGGCACGCATAAGGGATTGCGTCGCCGTGCCGGCGACGGCTAAACGGCGCCGAGGATATCTGGTAAATTTCTCTTGTTTACTATTTACTGTTCTTAGCAGCTACGCTACTATATGAGAAGGTTTCGTGCGGTCCATTTTGCATATTCAGGAGTCAGAAGATGAATCAAAAGAGAATACGTTTTAGCGAAACAATGATTTTGAGCGTTTTTGTGGTTTTGCTGCTGGTAAACGCAGGTGCGGTTTTAGCTGATGTTAAGCTGCCTGCGGTAATAAGTGATAATATGGTTCTGCAGAAAGACAGAAAGGTCTCTATCTGGGGTTGGGCAGAGCCGGGGGAGGAGGTTATGGTCAGCGTTAGCTGGCATAGTATGCGGTGGGCGGTTACTGCAGGCAATGATGGCAGGTGGACGTTTAAAATGAATTCGCCGAAGACGGGAGGGCCCTACGAAATGACATTCATCGGCAAAAATACGATAAATGTCAAAAACATTATGGTCGGTGAAGTCTGGGTCTGTTCGGGCCAGTCAAATATGCAGTTGTCGGTGCAACAGTCGGCTAACGCTGAGCAGGAGATTGCCGCAGCCGATTATCCGGATATTCGGTTGTTCACGGTTGAGCGAAAAGCAGCCGAGCAGCCCCAGTCCGATTGTGTCGGCAGCTGGACATTGTGCAGCCCTCAGACGGTTCCCGGTTTTTCAGCGGTGGCCTATTATTTCGGCAAAGAATTGCACAAAGAGCTTAATGTGCCGATTGGTTTAATTCATACATCCTGGGGTGCGACACCGGCCGAGGCGTGGACCAGACGAGGAATACTCAAAAAAGAGAGTGATTTTGCGCCGATTTTGGAGCGATATGATGATGCGGTTGCGAAATACCCGCAGGCAAAGAAAGAATACGAGCAGAAGCTTGGCGAATGGAAAGAGGCTGCCGAAAAAGCCAAGGCTGAAGGCGAGAAAATGCCACAGAGACCAACTTCGCCGTTTGGGCCTGGACACCCTCACTCACCTTCGGGTTTATACAATGCTATGATTGCTCCGCTGATTCCGTACGGAATTAGTGGGGCTATATGGTATCAGGGGGAATCAAATGCCGGCCGGGCGTATCAGTATCGCAAGCTCTTTCCTGCAATGATACAAAACTGGCGCGAAGATTGGGGGCAGGATAAATTCCCTTTCCTTTTCGTGCAGATGGCTAATTTTAGAGCTGTCAATCCACAACCGTCCGAAAGTGATTGGGCAGAGCTGCGCGAGGCCCAACTAATGACATTGGCTTTACCGAATACGGGAATGGCAGTGATTATAGACATTGGCGATGCCAACGACATCCATCCAAAGAACAAGCAGGATGTTGGTAAGCGTCTGGCATTATGGGCTTTGGCCAAGAGCTACGGAAAAGAATTGGTCTATTCCGGGCCTATCTACAAATCGATGGAAATCAAGGATAACAAGATTATCCTGCATTTCGACAATGTCGGCGGCGGCCTTGCTGCCGGCGGAGATGAGCCGTTGAAAGGTTTCGCCATCGCCGCAGCGGACCGCAAGCTCCTTTGGGCCGATGCAAAGATAGAGGGTGACAGTGTTGTGGTTGGCAGCAACGAAGTTTCCGCGCCCGTTGCCGTGCGTTACGCCTGGGCGGACAATCCTGTATGCAATCTCTATAATAAGGAAGGGCTGCCGGCTTCTCCGTTCCGTACGGACGACTGGCCCGGCATTACCATTGACAATAAATAAGTCTCCACAAATTGCTTTTCCCTAACCGGCACAGGGCCTAAAGTTAAAAGCGCCTAAAGTTACGCACCGAGTCATTGCGAGCGGAGCGAAGCAATCTCAAACTTAAGCAATGAGATTGCCACGTCGCTACGCTCCTCGCAATGACACTCCGTGTCACTTTATTTCACTTTAGGCACTTTAGCTCACTTAATATTGTTGTTTTTTTGCTTTTTCAGAGCGCAACAATGAATGAATTATCGGCGAACATATCGGCACAGAGCGAGCAGGTCAATATTATACTGCTGTTAGGAATCGCCATTTTTGGTGGGACAGTAGGAGCAAAGATATTTCAAAAACTTCGCATTCCACAAGTGGTTGGTTATGTAGCTATCGGGTTAATATTAGGTCCTTTGCTGAAAATTATTCCTCCAAAAGCTGTTCAAGTTTTTGAGCCATTTAATCTCTTTGCGCTGGGGACTATCGGTTTTTTGGTCGGAGGTGAGCTAAAACGCCAGGTATTTATCAGGTTTGGAAAGCAGGTGCCTATAGTTTTGCTGTTTGAGGGCGTAATCGCAGCTTTGATGGTAGGGGTGTTTAGCTTCCTGGTGATGTGGCATTTCTCCAGCTGGGAGACGGCGTTAGCAGTGGCTGTGGTATTTGGGGCTATATGCTCGGCAACAGACCCCGCTTCAACTATTGCAGTTCTGTGGGAGTATAAGGCAAGAGGGCCGTTGACATCGATGCTAACTGCCATCGTTACCCTCGATGATGCACTTGCTTTGGTGCTGTATGCTATTAGCGTAAGTATTGCAGGCGTTGCTACGGGGCACCAGGAAAAAGGGTTCGTTACCGCATTGCTTTTGGCCTTTTACGAAATGATAGGCGCTGCAGTTTCAGGCGGGTTAGCGGGATTAGGGCTGGGATGGATTCTTAAACGCATTGATGATTCTGAAAAGGTCTTGGTTTTTACGGTAAGCTCGGTGTTGCTTATTACCGGAGCAATGGTTTTATTGCATATGGATGTTATCCTTGCCTGTATGGTATTGGGGACGACGCTAATTAACATTAGGTCAAAGAAGGTTGAAGCCGCTTTCGAAGTTATGCACAGGTTTTTTGTGCCAATGTATGTTCTATTTTTTGTTCTCGTAGGTGCCAGAGTAAATGTATCCTATTTCAATAAAATGATTGCGGTGCTGGTTGTCGCTTATGTTGGAGGTAGTGTCACGGGGAAAACACTTGGGGCGTATCTTGGCGGACTGTTCAGCGGCGCAGCACGAACGGTCAAAAATTATTTGGGATTCTGTCTTTATCCTCAGGGCGGAATCGCAGTCGGTCTATTGATTATGGCCAGCCACAGATTTGAAAGTGATGTGAGCTCCATAATGCTTTTGGTAGTAATTACAGGGGCCTTTATCCTTCAGATAATTGGGCCTATCTGTGTTAAAATAGGGGCTGGAAAGGCGGGCGAACTGGGCCTTAATGTCACTGAAGAAGACCTAATCAAAACTTATCGCGTTCGGGATGTTATGGATACCAAGGCGCCTGTTATTGCTGTGGGTGCATCTTTGAACGATGTTATCAAAATAATCAGCAGCACCGACAGCTTTTATTACCCTGTTGTTGACAATGATAAAAAGCTAATAGGTGCTATTACGCTGGATGGTATCCGAAATACCTTTGCAACGCAGGGATTGAACGATTGGCTGGTGGCGCTTGATATTATGGAGCCCATCATCGCCAAGGTAACGCCGGATATGGCATTGTCAGATGCGTTCGAGAAAGCAAAACACCTTGATAGCGAACACCTGCCGGTTATAGTTTCAAGTGAAGATGACGGATTTATCGGCGTTTTGAACTGTCGTGCGGTTCACCGCTCGCTTAGTGCCGAGGTGTTATCACGGCAGCAAAAAGCCGATAATATAATATAGCAGTTAGCCAAAATGCATGATTTTGCGCAGAAGCGATTTTCCTTTCCGAAAAAGAAAAGACTTGTCAGCAACAGGCAATTCAAGGCTGTTTTGGCTCATGGTTTGCGTATGAGCAATGGGCTGCTTACGCTCTACATGGCGGAAAACAACTGCCCGCCCACGGCGGGTCCGCGACTTGGTATCTCCGTCAGCAAGTCCTGCGGAAGTGCGGTTGTGCGTAATCGGCTGAAACGACTATTGCGGGAGGCCTTTCGGCAAAGCCAGGACAGGATTCCTGCCGGCTTCGATTATTTGATTATGCCCTCACCACAGTGGTTGAAAAAGTCAGGTAATGAAAAAGCTGCCCGCTGCGACGCATCGCGGCGAGTAAGACTGCCGACATTTGAGCAGGTAAAGGACTCATTTTTGGCTTTGGTTCAGGAGTTAAAGTGAGCTAAAGTGCCTAAAATGAGCTAAAGTGACACGGAGTGTCATTGCGAGGAGCGTAGCGACGTGGCAATCTCATTGCTTAAGTTTGAGATTGCTTCGCTCCGCTCGCAATGACTCGGTGCGTAACTTTAGGCACTTTTAACTTTAGGCACTTTCTATTTTTGTTAACCCAGCCCGTCAAGAGACGGGCGGAGTTAAGGTAATTTATGACTCCGAAAGAACGAATTTATGCGATTCTAAAGGGAGCTTCTTACGACCGTCCCGCTGTTACCCCTATCTTTATGGCCTGGGCTGCCAATTTCATTGGGCACACATACAGAGATTATTATCTCGATGGGGACGTCCTGGTCCAGGCACAGCTTGCGGTTACTAAGGCGTTTAATCTCGACCAGACAAGCGCAATAAGCGACCCCTGGCGGGAAGCTTCTGCTTATGGGATGGAATTTGAATATCCCGCCGACGGCGTTGGAAGGCCGAAAGAGCTGTTCATAAAGACCCACGACGATATATCACAGTTACGACCATTCAATATTGAAAACGCAGAACGAACAAAACAGCGAATCGAAAGTGTGCGGAAGATGGCCGCCGAGGTCGGACAGACCCACAGCGTCCTGGGCTGGGTGGAAGGCCCGCTGGCGGAGTACGGAGACCTGCGCGGCCTGGAAAATACGATGTTGGACCTCATTGATAAACCGGAGGTGTTTTGCAAAGCAGGCGAGATTATCGTCCAGAATGCGATTACCTTTGCCGTTGCTCAAATCAAAGCCGGTGCGGACATGATTGGGATAGGCGATTCGGCCGCAAGCCTGATTGCACCGGATATGTATGCCGAGCTTGTTTTACCCCTGGAGCAAAAACTGATTGCCGCTATTCACGAAGCCGGAGCTGCCGTCAAGCTGCACGTTTGCGGCAATATAAAAAACATCGTCCGGCACATGGCTAAAAGCGGAACGGATATTTTAGACGTTGACTGGATGGTCCCTCTTGAACAAGCCAGAGAGCTTGTCACTAAGGAACGAGGCGGGTCCCAAATTACGCTGTGTGGGAATTTCAACCCGGCGGGCGTCTTGTTTGAGGGCAGCCCCCGGGATGTTGCTGATGCCGCCAGGCAGTGTATTAAGACTGGTGGGGAAAGATTTATTTTAATGCCGGGCTGTGAGGTGCCGCCGGCCACCCCTGAACAGAACATTCGCGCATTCTGCCCGTGTGACGGCTGCCTGATTCGAGAAGAATTGAAGTGCCTAAAGTGAGCTAAAGTGAGCTAAAGTGAGCTAAAGTGAGCTAAAGTTACAAAAAAGAATATCCAATATCTCCGCAGTCCGAAGGACTCTGCGAGGACACCTGGCGGTGGAACAAGCGATTTGAAAGGAAAACAGATTAGTTCGACATTCGATATTCGGTGTTGAATATTCACTATTCGTCCCTTTTAACTTTAGGCACTTTATACTTTACACTTTAGGCACTTCAATTCAGCTGTTTATCAACTGATATGCCCTGATAAGCTCAGCTACGCTCCAGGCCTGGGCGATACATCCTTTCGGCTTATGGGGGGCATCACCGTCGAATATCTCCGAAACGGACCCGAGGCAGCCATCTTCGGTTAGGTGCTGCAGAAGAGGCTGGATAAATTCAGCCGCCTTTTTCTTGCTTTTTCGGCTGAATCCATTGACCTTCAAAAAGCTCTCCACAAACGGTCCCATAAGATATGGCCAGACCGTACCCTGATGATAAGCCTCGTCACGCTGCCGTTGCGGGCCGGTATAGATACCCTTATATCGGCTATCCTGAACGTTCAACGTTCGCAGGCCGTAAGGCGTCAACAAATGATTCTGCACCGCGTTCACTACTGATTTTTGTTGCCGGGCGGACAAAGCAGAAAACGGCAGTGAAACCGCAAATATCTGATTCGGCCTCAGACTTTCATCGACCGAGCCATCAGGCAGAACGCAATCGTTTAAGTAACCTTTACTTTCGTTCCAGAACAATTCACAGAAACTTCTCTGAACTTTATCAATTTCAGAAGACAAAAGTCGGAAGTCGGAAGACAGAATTTCTGTCCTCCGTCCTCTGTCCTCTGTCTTCTGTCCTCTGTCCTCTGTCTTCTGTCCTCTGTCCTCTGTCTTCTGTCCTCCGTCCTCTGTCCTCTGTCCTCTGTCCTCTGTCTTCTGTCCTCTGTCCTCTGTCTTCTGTCCTCTGTCCTCTGTCTTCTGTCCTCTGTCCTCTGTCTTCTGTCCTCTGTCCTCTGCGGCCAAAAGGCAAAGAGAATTGTACCACAGGGCGTTAACCTCGACCGCCTTTCCACATCTGGGCGTAAAGGCAACGCCATCATACTTGGCGTCCATCCAGGTTAGCTGCGTCTGGTTATCGCCTGCGGTTATAAGCCCATCGGCGTCAGCGTGAATATCGAACCGCGTGCCCTTATGATAAGAGTCGATAATCCAGCGGATTGTCGGCATAAGCTCCTGCATGAAGGTCTTTGAATCGCCGCTGGCTTGCAGGTATTGAAAAGCTGCATTGATAAACCAGAGAGAAGCATCGACACTGTTGAAATAAGTCGTACCGTTTCTGTCATCAAAACGATTTGGAATCATACCTTCGTCTGCCGCTGCGGCAAACGTGGTCAAGACCGATTTTGCCTCCTCAAACCTGCCGGTTGCCAGTAACAGACCCGGCAGTGCTATGAAGGTATCTCTGCCCCAGTCTGCAAACCACGGATAGCCTGCCAAAATGGTGGTTTGGCTCAACTGCCGGGCTACGGCGGGCTTCGCCCCGACAAGAGCTCGCCGACGTCCGTGATTATGGTTTACCCCGTGATAACCATAGGGCATCCCTTCGGGAGAGATTTCGTTTTTCTCTCTCACGGGATTAATTTGTCGTTTTACAATAAAACTATCGGCGGTCAAACAAAGGCCCTCAAAGCTCGATACTCCACCGCAAGGTGTCCTGTGGAGATTCCCGATTCTCGATACTCGCATCGAGCATCGAGTATCCAGCATCGATTTGGCTTTAAGTTTTATGTTTTCCTGGTGCCTGAGCAAATCTTCGCGAACTGCCTCAATATCAAGATTGGCTAATTCCTCAGGCTTACAGTGCACCCACGGCGGAATCAGGTTTGCCCAGAGAACAATTTTGGCAGGTGTTTCTATCCGGCACTTAAAAAAGCCGGGCGTCCACAAGTCTTCGGTAAAATCCTGGCCTCTCTCTCTATTGCTGCGATATACGAAATTAAACCACCACTGCCGGTCATTCTCGAAGCTCACCCCGTTATAACCATAGGGCATCCCTTTGGGAGAGACTTCGGTTTTCTCCCTCTCGGGGCCAACAGAAGTGCATCTCAAAAACAGCTCACAGCTATCCGGCACATTATGACGAACCAGCACGCCATCGCCGAGCCACTTTGAGCATAACGGAGCGTGAGACTGTTGCAGCGTGTGGAAGTCTCTTAAACCGACGAATGGCCGCAAAACGAACTCCGCCGATTCCTGCATCCGCCCAAGGCGGATAAAATCATAGACCAGGGCAACGGTATCCCTATCACGCAGAAGATATACGGATTTAGTCAATTTGAGCTCATCCAGCTCGTAGTCAAAATGCGCTCCTATATCCCGGCGGAACTGCCTTAAAAACGTAAAACCAGTCGGTGCAAATTTGTCGCTGAATTCAAAGGTTGAAAGATTAAATGCCTGGCCTTTAAGTATCACCATCTCCAGGCAATTGGTTAATGTCGTTATCCTGTTGACCGGCGGATTGAGCGAGCCGATGAGCAGTCCGTGATATCCTCTCGTATTGCAGCCTGCGATAGTTGATGATGCGTAGCTGCCGCGTTCGTTGGTCAATAGCCATTCCTTAGTCAATAAATTCTCAATAGGTTGATCAGCGGTAGATATGGATATGGCTTCCGGACTACCGTTTTGTGATTTCTTCTGAAACAGGGACCACGCATTGTTGACTTTTTGCAGTGATAACACAATCTTACCTCCGAAAGACGTCATCGCGGGAAAATGTCAGGCCCCCTGGAAATCCTTTTCCTCTATGGTATTACTCCGTTATCATGTTTCAAAAGGGAAAAAATCAAAATTACTTTAAGCAGCAAAAAGTCAGTCCGGAGGACACCGCCGCAAGGCGTCCCTTAAGGGGCTTACGGAGGAAATCTATTTTGCCGGCTGCAAATCGGGTGGTTTGTCATTTTGCGGCCCCGCACCCAAAAAGCACTCCGTCGTGTTCCGCTTTGGCGCAGGTAAAGATGGGGCCTTGCTTGCCGAACTGGAACAACGGCTGTGTAGATTATCCAGGACATTCATAAAGTTTATATAAGAGTCATAAGGCGATTCATAGGGATTAAAATATTTATGTACATCGCCGTCAGCGAAATATTTTGTGCACATATAATAAAAATGGTCCGATGCCTGCAGTCTTCGCCAGTCCGCAATGATTTTTTCGTCGGCGGTTTGTTTGATTTTCTTTTCAAGCCGATAAAGCTCATGAATAGCATTGGATTGCATAGCGTTTCCGACCCAGGCCGAGAGGTCTCTTTCGATATCAGCCCAGCTTATGATGTGCGGCACATCAACTGTACCAACGGGCTTGTAATATTGAACTACTTCGCTCGGAGTTTTGAAGTTGTTGTCCGGGTGCTTGAGAATCTCTTGCGGCAGATGCCGCATAAAATCGAATATGCCGGTATCTTCCCATTGGTGTTCGCCGAATGTCTCATAGTCCATAAACAGATTGACCACATTGCCGTTGCCGTTGACGTTACTTATCCACCGGGCGAATTTATCTGCCGTCAAAGGCCACTGGGGCCAGTCACGATTGGAAAATCGAAAGGCAATGTCATCGCTCAGCGAATAGTTTTTCAGTAAGAGTTTCAAATTGCTGCAGCCTTTGGGCTGATAGACAAAATTAGGGCTTCGATAGCCTAAAATGTGGTCTGCTCCTTCGGTTATTATCGCGTCAAATTTGCCCGTTGACTCAATAAGGGCGGCCAAATCGTTGTTGTAAACCAATTCCGTATTTCTAAATATCCGCGGCTTTTGACCAAAAAAACTGTTGATGGTTTCGATGTGTTTGTTTACCTGCTCTATGAATTCATCACGCGAGTACAAAAAACTGAGACTGTGATAATACGTTTCAGCCAAAAATTCCACACAGCCTGTTTCCGCAAGGGCGTCAAATGTGCTCATAACTTCCGGCGAAAATGAGAGGAACTGCTCTAATACGACCCCGGTTATGCTGTATGCCACCTTAAACCGCCCGCCGAATCGGCGTATCAAATTAAGAATCAACCGATTCGCCGGAAGATAACATTTATTTGCAACCTTCCGGCATATAGAAGCATTTTTGTAATCGTCAAAATAACGGTCGTTCTTGTCAAATACCGTATAGTGTCTCAATCGCAAGGGTTGATGAACTTGAAAATAGAAACATACCGAAGGCATAATCTCGTATCTCGTATTGCGCTTATTCTTCCCGTGATGCTGTCAAACCGCAACCAGTGTCTCTTCATAGATTTTTACACACTTGGCTGCTGCGTCTTTCCATCGTAATTTTCTGACCTCGAAATTGCCGTGGTTTGCTAACGTCTCTTGCAATGGTGGATATTTCAGCACCGCTATAATCTTGTTGGCAATCTCGTCGATGTCCCAGAAGTCAACTTTCAGGGCATGCATCAAGACTTCTGATACACCGCTTTGCTTGCTTATTATGACAGGCACATCGTGGTTCAATGCCTCCAACGGCGCGATACCAAATGGTTCCGATACCGAAGGCATCACATATAGGTCTGCCATTTTATATATTTTTTGGACGTCTTCGCCGTGCAAGAAGCCTGTGAACAGCACCTTATGTCCGATGCCCAGTCCTGCTGCCATTTCAATCGAGCGGTGCATCATATCGCCGGTGCCGACCATAACAAATTTTACGTCATCCATTATCTCAAGGACCTTCTTGGCTGCCTGGAGAAAATATTCAGGGCCTTTTTGCATTGTGATTCGGCCCAAAAACAGGACAATTTTCTCATTTTTGCTGATGCCGGTTTCGGCCAAAGACCAGCTTCCGTTACACTCCACGCCGTTATATACCACTTCCACTTTTTCACCGCTAATACCGTACCGGTTGATTATCGTACTGCGGGTAAAATGACTAACAGCGATGACTTTGTCTGCCCGCTCCATACCCTGCCGCTCGATGTCGTAAATCATCTGGTTGACGTGCTCACCGCTGCGGTCGAATTCCGTCGAATGGACGTGCACAATCAGCGGTCTGCCGGTCACTGCGGCTACCGCAATTCCTGCGGGGTAGGTCATCCAATCATGGGCATGGACAATATCAAAATCCTCATTTTTAGCCAATTCAACGGCAATCGCGGCATAACGATGGACCTCAGTGTACATATCTCTGCTGTAGTCATCACCGCCGATGAGCTGGCTGGCTGCATTGATAGTGCCGCCTTGCATTTTTTGTTTTTGTCTCAAAGTTTCTTCGATGCGCCGACGGTAAGCATCGGGCGTTGAATATGGCTGCAGCGCCGAGCTGATTGCGTGAAATCTTACGTTCTTTAGCTCACTGAACAAAAAAGATGAGGTGGACGTCCAGGAGCCCGGGCTTAGTAACTTCACATGAGTCGCATACGTGCTCTCGAACATTTTGGGCAGAACAAAGGTAACTTCCATGCCAAGCTGGTCCATCGCTTTAGTAAGCCCGTAACAGGCAGTACCAAGACCACCGCTGATAAACGGCGGAAACTCCCAGCCTAACATGAAAACTCTCATCTGTTTCCCTTCGTTTATTTTCGTAATTGTTTATTCAGTAAAAACTTACAATAGACTTTTTTCTCGGCCCTACATTATAAGCACATTGCCCCCCTGCTTAGCAGAGTCGTACAATATCAATAAAGCCCTTTCGGCAAGAAATTATGCAATCTTAACCGAAAATGGCACAAAAGTATGGTATTTACTCCAATACCACCTCTTTATAAATCGGAGTTTTCACAACAGAAGGTTAAAAAAAATTTCCAAAAAACGTAAATTTTGACGTTGATATGATACATTTTATTGGCCAACGGCCAATCAAAAGGGCAATTACCGCTGTTCGTCCTTTGGCAGGCTTAAAATAAGCTGAGGATTATATGGGTTATGATTATTGGGACCAAATTTGGTCAATTTGAGTCTAAACAATGTTGTAAATCGCATTTTCAACTACAGGTTTTTAGTTGAAAGTCCGTCGTTAGGCCTTTTCTGTTCCCATAAAATAAGCCGTTCCGCTCTTTCAACTACGGAACGGCTTATTTACATGGCGCTGCAACAAGCGCAACATGTGTAACTATCAAAAAGATGTTAGCACACAGCTCATTTTTTTACCGTTATTAGAAGTAAAAAACAAAGGCCTTCTAACCGGATTTACAAGTCCTGTGGCTTGACTGTGGTGCGACGGTTGGCCTTAGTTCGAGCTATGGCAGCATCAAGCATACAATAGACCTTATCACTGATTGCCCCGAGGGCATCGGCTGAGGTCATCATCTTTTTGCTCTTGATATAGGCCTTAACCTTGCTGGCTACAATCAAAGAATCTTTATTTGCCATTCTAAAATCCTCCCTGTTAAAAGGTTAAATTGTAATTACTCCGGCACCAAATCCTTAAAGACCGGAACATCACGCCTGTTAAAAGCGTGTTTTTCAACATTGAGCGTTGTTATTACATACAATCAGCAAAGTTTGCAACAAAAAAATCCGCTTAAACATTAAATTTTTGAATTAACGGGGCAGATAGCTAAAAAATGCCCGCGTTAGTCAGAGCACACAAATCAAAGTTTTTTCTTATAAGCTCGTAATTTTTGATAATTTATGGAGTCTAATTTGACGAAAATACCCAGGTGAGAGATTGTTAAAGGCCTATCCAGATACGCCGGGATAGATTAAGAGGGGAAAACCAAACGCAGAAAGGGGCGTTTAGAACCATAGTTGGTTGTGGAGGAATAAAATGGCAAAGCGTTCTAAAAAAGGTCATAGATCGCAGGCTAAACTACAGGGGTATGCTGTTGTTACCTTTGCCGAGGATTTGGAGCAGGCCAGAGAGTACAAAACTCTGCTGGAAGTTAATGACGTCTCGGCCATAATAAGTGAGCAGCAAGAGCAGTCATTAGGTTCCAAGGAAATCGCCATAATGGTTCCTGAAGATTGTCTTGATGAGGCACACGTAATAATCGAGTCGCAACAAGCTTATGATGATTTCTATGATATCGCAGTGGAAGATGAAGGCGACGGCGATTCCGACGATGAGCTTTTTGAAGAGGACCTTTAAAGGCTCTAACAAAAAGACTTGAAATCGGCCATGACAGTACTGAAAACGCCGAGTGTGTTCATTTTGATAGAGGCTCTTAGTCTTCAACCTCCGGCGAATTCACAGGGCTGAGAAGCGTCTCGTAATTCTGCCGGCGTGATTATTAACTGCTTTCATATCCGCCAGGCTGACAAAGTAAAAAACACAGGTCAAATACAATGGATAAAGAACATATTTCAGAGCGTCGCAAAGGTCAGGACCGCAGGCAAAGTGTTGTTGACAGACGTTTAGGGCTGGACCGTCGGCGAGGGCCCGGCAGACGACTAACCGATGAACGAAAAGCCGCCGAGCAAGGCCAGATGTCCGATGAGCAGTTTGAGTTTCTTTTGGCCATCGAGGAGTATAAGCATCAAAATGCAACACGTTTCCCAACCTGGACGGAGGTCTTTGAGGTCATAAAGGCGATGGGCTATCGCAAGGTAGCCGAGCCGCAATCGCTTAAGCCCTTTGTCAAAGACCCCAAGCCTGAAAAAGTCCCTTCGCAAACCTGACAAGTTGTTGTCATTCCGTTATTGATACGGAATCCAAGAATATTTAGCCCGCCGATTCACCCGGCGGGTTTTTTTATACGCAATACGCGAACGTCATTCCGAGCGTAGTCGAGGAAACTGTTGAAAAGTCATTGCGAGCGACCCGTCCTCCGCAGCAGTAGTTCTGCTGCTACGGAGGGTGGAGGCGAAGCCGAAAAAGCCTTTAGTCCTGAGCGAAAAAAGCTCGCCCTGAATTAGCCGTAGCCCTGAGCGTAGTCGAAGGGGTAGCCGAAGGGTCGAAGGGACGTCAGTCTCAACTTCTGGCCTCGATATTCCTTGTTCTCCACAGGACACCTTGCGGTGGATATTCTATATTCTTTTCATACCCCGTCTTCTGTCCTCCGTCCTCTGCCTTCTGTTCTTTTACCTGATGTCCTGCAGTTCTGATAACCTGCAACCTGATCCCCTGTTCTCCTGATTTCCTATTCTCCTGTCCTCCGCCCTCTATCCTCCATCCTCTCTTGTCTGTCCTCTGTCGTCCGTCATCTCTCCCTTGCCGATAGCGCTCGTTTTCCCGTCTTTGGTCTTGAGTCTTTGGTCTTCTGAAATTTTGCAGTTTGTTCATTAGAATTTGTTTCGTATTTTGTGCTTCGGATTTCGAGTTTATACAAGATACGCTAAAAGCTATTTACTATTGTCTTCCACCGGTTCGCCAACGCTTTGCAGCAAACATCCGAGAAACCTTTGCCACAAAGAAAGGCCATCCAAAAAAGGGGGGAAATAGGGTTGACATCTCCTCGTGATTGTGCCATCATACATAGCACTGAATTATTGTTTTAACCCGTGAGAAACTTGAAAAGCAAAAATAACATAGACCAATCATCATTAGAAGCAAGTCATAAACTGCTGACAGAACGAATAACAAATTCTTCTCACGGGGTGATTCCTGGCAAAAGCTCAAATCAATTTAACGAATAACGCCAAAAACGGCTCAAATTAGAAAGGAGAGTCTATGAAAAACGATAAACTATCACGAAGAGATTTCATGCGTAATACTTCTCTTGTGGCTGCGGGGACAATTGCCGGTGCACTGGCCGGTGAAGGACAGGCTGCGAGCAAGTTCGTCCACACGTCAAAGATTCTGAATTTCCACCCTCAGATGACCTACCGCCGATTGGGCAAAACGAACCTGATGGTCTCCGAGGTCAGCCTGGGCGGGCACTGGAAGAATCGCAACGCCGGCCGATACTGGGACAGTTTCGCCAACGAGGAAGTGCCGGATGATGTTGCTAAGAACCGTACAGACGTCGTCAGTGCCTGCATCGACTCCGGCATCAATTATCTGGACATCACCACCGCGGCGGAGTGTCTATGTTATGGTGAGGCCCTTAAGGGACGGCGCGATAAGATGTATGTCGGGGCCGATATTCACAACCTCGGGCCGCGCGGTTCCGACCGCTGTAACGTTAAGGACCAGACCTTCAACGTCGAAGAATGTCTGCGTCTTCTGAAAACCGACTACCTCGACATCTGGCGTCCCCAGGCCAAAATGGCAGGAGAGCTTGGGACCGACCAGCTCAATACGGACCCCGAAGTGGAGTCCTTAATCGAGACCTTCCAGAAGCTGCACAAAGCCGGCAAGGTTCGGCATCTGGGTATGTCCTCTCATTCACGCCCCTGGTTCGAGCACGTCCTCAACAAGTACCCGGAGTTCGAGATGATAATCTTCCCCTGCAGCTCAAAGACAAAGGTAAAAGGCCAGACTCCGACAGCGGATAATGTTGAGGAGGTCAATCCGGGTCACGGAGCCGACCAGACGCAAAGTATATTTGAGGTCGTTCTCAAGCAGGATGTTGGCGTTGTTACAATTAAGCCATACTTCGGCGGCAGTCTCTTCAAGGACAGCGACGGCAAAGTAAAGTTTCCGGTTATGGGCGTGGGCAGCAAGACAGAGAATGACTTAGCTCGGCTGACGCTTCAGTGCATCCTTGCGAACGAAGCCATCACGGCTGCAGTGCCGGGGCTGTCAACGGTCTATGAGGTTGAGAACGCCGCTCGCGCTTCGTACACGCGTTCACTTGGAATATCGGCGGCGGACAAAGAATGGCTGACGGATATTACCGAGCGGCAGTGGGCTAATCTGCCGCAGGAATACGAGTGGCTACGAGACTGGGAAGTCGTCTAAAGCTTCTAACAAAATAAATGCTTGCTCTTATTGTCATGCTGAGCAAAGCGAAGCATCCGGCATTAGAAAAGGATTAGAGATTCTTCGCTACACTACGTTCCGCTCAGAATGACATTTGGGTCATTTTGTTAGAGGTTTGCTCTGTTGAATAGGTCGGGCCTGAGCAAGTCATTGCGAGCGAAGCGAAGCAATCTCAAGTACAACGATGGTTTTTCTGCTCATCATGCAAGAGATTGCCACGGCCCTTCGGGCCTCGCAATGACATTTTGCAAAGGTTCTCAACATAGCATTAGAGGTTCTTAGTTGCTTGACGAGCTATCAGAACTTTGATGCCTGACAGGACGGCGGTCGAGAATGGGCCTGCCGGATTTTACGATATTTCGATTGGCGGCAGGTGCTGCTATGCACCTGCCGCTTTGCTTCAGCGAGCTCAGCCGAGCCGCAAAAGCGAAGCAGCGGAGCCGTTTTGATTTGGTCTAATGTGAGGAGAAAAAACAGTGCGATGTAGTACTCGAACTAATTTGATTCTTGTGGGGGGTATATTTATCTTTGTAGTTTCTGCCTGGCTGTTCACAGTTTGTTTCGCAGAAGAGCAGCAGGCTGAAAAAACTAACGGAAACACCAAGTGTTACGTCTGTCATCCCGACCTGAAGACCGAGGAGCTTACAACAAGCCATCTGGACATGGATGTTACCTGTGACGAATGTCACGGCCTGTCAACCGAACACATGCACGATGAGATGCTGATGACTAAGCCCGACCTTTTGTTCGGCCGTTCGGAGGTAAATAAGATGTGCTCGAATCCTTCATGCCACAAGCCGGGCGGAGAACGCAGCGTTTATGGTCTTCAGGACCACAATTCTGTGGCGATTGAGGACTTTTTCAAAAAATGGCGCGGCCGAATACGCCCGAACGGCAGGGACGTTACGCATGATTCGGTCTGCACGGACTGCCACGGCACACACAACATCACCAAACCGATAAACCAGACCGAGGAGAAGCAAGCTGCCGAATGGATTACCGCCTTCAACGGCAGCGACCTTGCCGGCTGGCAACCCTCGGGCGATGCTACCTGGGCCGTTAAGCGAGGCCGAATCATTGCAACACCCGGGGCGAACGGAAAAGGCGGCGTTCTTTGGACCAAGGCCGAGTATGAGGACTACCTGCTGGCGGTAACGTTCCAAGCTACGTGGCCCATCCAGGCCGGAATCTGGCTGAGAGGTACAGGCTCAGAACAAGGTTCAGAGCAAGGGGCGCGAATTGAGATATTCGAAAGCCATAAGCCCATAGCTTTCGCAGGCAGCGTTTGTATTCAGGGAAAGGGACTGGTTTTGGTGAACCTGCGAGAATACCTTTTGGACCGTGAGGGCTGGAATACGCTCTCGGTTAAGGTCGAGGGCGACAGGATCCAGGTCTGGCTGAACGGAGAGGAAATCGGCGTTGTCCGTGCAGCGGGACCGGCAAAAGGGAAAATAGGGCTGTATATTGAGGGACAATCCGCATCTAAGTCACCAGAACTGCACATCCGCGAAGTGCTCATCCAACGGTTAGGCGAAGAGGAGGAAAAACAGCCCAACCTACCAATAATCGAAAGTTGAATTATCAGAAATTGAGGGAAAATTGGAGTTTTTCAGTTTTTTTTATTGATTTTAGGGGCAAATCCTTGTTTTTAGGGTTAAAAACGGGGGTTGGTATGTAAATATGCGGAGCTTGGGCGAGATAGGCAAGATAAAACCATCAAAAAATGAGCATAAATTTGCATAAATTGGTCATAAATTCGTATAAATGCGCGCTCTTTGGGTATAAATTCATTTAAAATTAGCACTTTTTAAAAATTAACATTTTGTTAGTTTAGGAAAGATAGGGAATCTTGAAGATTACCGGACGTTGCTTTTGTGGGGTGGGGAGTGGCTATATTTGGCAGGGTAGAGAGTGGTTTACCCCATGAGATAGTAAAGGATTATCTTACGGGGTGAATGGTGAGTAGTGAGCTAAAGTGAGCTAAAGTGCCTAAAGTGAGCTAAAGTTGGATAACAGGAGATTGAAGGCAGAAGACGCAAGACAGATGACAGATTGATTATTGCACGGGTTGACACGGATTGAAACAGACTCTTTAGGACACGGACTGACAAGGATTTATTTCGGAACCACAGATTACACAGATTTTGAATCGCAGATTGCGCAGATTGGAATGGACCGGGGGGAATCTTAGGACACTGATTGACACTGACTTGCTGGGCAGGGATTATACCAATCATAAAAATTATACCAATCACAAAAAACAAGTGCGCCCAACAGTGCCCCCACTGTGTAACTGAAGAAGAAAATACCACTCCTTTACCCCCGCGCTTTCTTGCGATGGACTTGGCCATCCCTAACGGGAAAGCAAGAGCGGGGGCGGCTCTCCATAAGTCCACAGGACGCCTTACGGCGGAGTCCTTCGGACTGTTTTACAGAAGCGCATACGTTTTTTGCGATCCGTATTAAGTGCGCTTTGAATCTGGAGGGCAATTATCCCGCTACGGCCTTGGCCTTCTCCGAGACGAGCCTCTGCCTTATAGGTCAGCAGACACATAAAAACGATGTTTTTCCTGTATAAAACATATATAGGACTAAATCAGTCCTATACTATTTGTGTGTAGATACCAAAGATAACTTATTGAGAAGGAGTACCCCATTAGAGATCCGAAAGAAAAAATCGCTCACGGAGCAAGCAAGGAATATCGAACGATGAAGGAGGACGGAGAAAAGGAAACCAGGATAACAGGAGATCAGGAAACAGGATATCAGAGTATCGGGAAGTCAGGAGGACAGGAGAATGTAGAATTCAGAATTGATGATTCCTATTGCTACTCTGCGAAGCACTCTCTACAATGCATGAGCTTGAGATTTCAATCACAGACTAACACAGATTATTCAGCCACAGAGGGCGTGGAGAGTTTTCCTTAATGCTCAGGATACTTTTTCGAAAGACAGGGAGTCGGTATATATTTAGAGAGAAATGAAATTATTTCATACTGACTTTGTGCATGTGTTCACATGCACAAATTATATTGTTGATAGCAGATTCTAATTTTATTTGGTGGTTCTATTTTTGCCGGAGGAGCGGTGGATCATGGCAAAGCACGGCGGGAATTATGGAGAGTGTGTCGTATTGCGTGTGTTGTATGTCGTGTTGCGTGTCGAAAGGTGGTCACAAATTCTCGTTTCAGCAATAAAACTTGTCCCTTCGGCTACGCTCAGGGCAGGCTCCTTCAATAATGTTCAAGGCAGGCCCGCGCTGAGTAAAGCTAAATGGGGCCGGTAGGTGTCAGCGCCACCTAGTGCTTTGTCAAGTGTGCTTTGAGGGCTGTCATTCCGCCCCCATTCGGCTTTGCTCCCACCTTCGCAGAAACTTCAGAGGGCAAGCAGGACAGGCTTTCATGTGGAATCCAATGCCATCAATAAGGCTGGATTTGCGCTCCTTCGACTTAACTCACGACAAGTTTCGCGGGAATGACAAACCATCATTTGAGCCTTGACAGAGTAATAGAGATTAATAATTCTTCCATCCACATTGAAATAAGACAAAAAAAGCTTTCGGTTCTCTGCGCTATGTGTTATTGACAGGTAGTTTAAGCAGCTATATCATATAAGTCGTGAATGCCAAATTCTTCGAAAATTGGACCAACCAGATACGCAGAGGGTTACTGGAGCTCTCTATTCTTAACGATATACGCCACCGCAGAATGTACGCTTACGAAATCGAGAAAAAGTTCCGGAAATCACAAGGTCTATTTATAAGCGATGGAACTATCTACCACATCCTGCAAAGGCTAAAAGCCCATCGCCTTGTAAACATCACGGAAGTCAAATCCCCTGATGGCCCAAAAAGGAAATACTACCAGCTAACTAAAGAAGGCCATGAAACCCTCGCTCAGATGAACGCCTACTGGTACGCACACAAAGAACAAGTGGATTCCATCGAAGGGGGCAAATAGTAAGGCAGCTCCCACAAGACATCTTAGCTGGCCGGCACCTTTTATAGCATTGGTAAACAAACGAGTGGAGCAATTCACTATGTGTCAGCGCCACCTAGCGCATTGCTGCAAGTGTATGTCAAGTAGGGGGGAAAGATGCTTTCCGCCTGTGGTAGATTCAGCATGACAAAGAACAGAGACAGGCTCTGAGCAAAGCCTGCACCGAGCTCAGCCGAACAGACCCGCGCTGAGTAAAGCTAAATGGAACTGGTAGATGTCAGCGCCACATAGTGGTTATAAATTCGTCCATCTACGATTGAAAATGATATGAAGAAGCTTGCAACTCTACGCTGGGTGTCATTGACAGGTAGTGATTAGGGGACTTGACTTGTCCCCAAATATCGCATAAAAATTTCTGTCTTGAGATCATTCGACTACCCCTTTGACCCATTCGGCTCTGCTCCCAGCTTCGCAGAAACTTCAGAGGGCAAGCAGGACAGGCTTTCATGTGGAATCCAATGCCATCAATATGGCTGGATTCGCGCTCCTTCAATAATGTTCAAGGCAGGCCCGCGCTGAGTAAAGCTAAATGGGGCCGGTAGGTGTCAGCGCCACCTAGTGCTCCGTCAAGGTTCAAAAGATGGTTTTTCATTCCCGCGAAACTCGTCCTGAGACCATTCGACTGCACTCAGGATAAACTCTGGCGAAGGATGCAAAATCTCAGATAACGTAGGAGCTTTCCGGATAGCAACATAATCGGATGGAACCTATCATAGAAAATAGGTGCTGACCCTATTATCCCCAGGTGGAGCAATTCACTAAGTGTCAGCACCACCTAGTGCCGTTTCCACTAACAGAGTTTCGTGTTTTTAAGCTGTTATTTTTCAAGACGTTACATGCAAATGGTATTTTCTGAACCAAATCGCGATACTACTGGAATCCCTAATTATTGGTGAAATCGCCTATCGGGACAATATTTGGCCTACTTTCAAATAAGACAGATCTTGAATGTTAGGAGCGGCAAAAACTCATGTGTTGTAAGTGTTTTCACTTTCGTGTCTTACAACGCGAAACTGTCTAACTGGAAATGGCACTAGTGGTCTGTAACACCATAAATGCGTGGTAGTTACTGGTAGTTATTCGGCGCCATTACTAAGCTCGACCCGCTACCCACCTTCGCAGGCACAAGCAAGGAAATGTGGGGGGAGACGGCAGGAGCCTATCCTTCAATTATACTTCCCGCACCAAACGACGATAAGAGTCTTTTTGGTACGGGACAGGCAGGGCTTCGGCTTATTCAGGGTAAACTATGTCGAAGGATACAAAATCGCAGATAACGTCGGAGCTTGCCGGATGGGAACATGATCAGACAGAACTTAGCATAGAAAATAGGCGAGCGTCCCTATTATTCATCCTATTTTCAATGCTGACTTTGTGCATGTGAACACATGCACAAGGTATTAAAAAGAATATCAAATTTTATTACCTATTTATTTCCATTCTTTGCATGACTGGGGAGGACGGAAGGCAGAGGGCAGAAGGCAGAAGACGGATGACAGAGCGAGGAAAACAGGCGGGTAAAAATTGTCCCTTCGACCTGGCTCAGGGCAGGCTCCTTCGACTACCCCTTCGGCTGCGCTTCCCAAACCAAATAACCCCTGCTACCCGCTTTCGCGGGAACAAGCAAGGAAATGAGAGGGCAAGCGACAGGGGCCTATCCTTCGACTACACTCCCCGCACCAAACGACGATAAGAGTCTTTTTGGTACGGGACAGGCAGGGCTTCGGCTAATTCAGGACAGGTATCGTATTGAGCAAATAATGGTGTGCGGTGCACACCCTACAAACCTAAATGAAGTTGCGTGATTTTCAGGCCAGGGCACGTACCGATACATCATCCTGAGCCGAAGGCGAAGGGTTCTGGGATTAGTAGGCAAATCACAATTATGCTCTTTCTTTGGCCAGTTGATTCGCTTCGCTCAGCATGACAGTATCATCTGCCTTCTTTGGCTCAATATTTGTGCAACTTTATTTAGGCAAAAAGCATCGTGAAGAGAGGCATCAGCAGGGATGTGATTACTGAATGTGCAGCAATTACCAGAAAGATGGCGACGAGCGCATTCAGAGGTTCCTCGTTGAAAAAGTACCCGATCAAACCCAAAAATAGCACAATGCTGACTATAATCGCCACGGAATCCCCTACGACGCAGCCCACAATGTCTCGCAGTACTCCCGGACTCAGGGCCACGGCGAGCAATTGAAGCAAAGACCAATGTGTCGGAGTGAATGGATATCCGAATAACTCGGATAAACACATGCCTAAGAATAAGACCGGGACATATAAGAGAATCTTCACTGAGGTGATCGTGATTCGTTGAAGTCGATCATCACCAGCGTGTGTTGGTAGAAAGGTCGCTTGTAGCAACATCAAGATAATAGCCACGCTGATCAGCGAGACAGGCATATAGACATTTTGAATTAAAATATACCATTTTTTGTTCATCTCAATCTCCCTTGAATAAATGCTTTTTTTTTAATAAAAATAAAAACAATGCAGGGGAGTGAAGCCTGCCCCATGCATTGTTGATAGGCTTGTTTAGTATGGATTTGCGCAGTCACCCCCATAAACTTTATCTAGCCCGATCGATAGTTCCAACTCAGCCACTTCCTCAGGTTGCTTATATTTCTTCAGTAATTTGAGGAATGGCTCTATAGACTGTGATTCGGTGACGGCATTGTCTGCAAACTCGTGGTCACGTATGAATTCTTTTGAGAAAACTGTGTCTCCTTTGGCGTCTTTGAAGCCAGAGTGTAACGCAAAAGCATGAATGCCATAGAAGGCGAGGCAGACAAGGCCAAAAACTGCAATCGGTTTCGTGTTCATTTTGTCACTCCCCATAGGCTGAACTATGTTTATATGGTTTCCGCATAACGTCAAGTCGGGATTGGTGGGCTTGAAGCCCACCCTACAATATTATATTTCTTCAGTAATTTGAGGAATGGCTCTATAGACTGTGATTCGGTGACGGCCTTGTCTGCCAACTCTTGGTCACGTATGAATTCTTTTGAGAAAACTGTGTCTCCTTTGGCGTCTTTGAAGCCAGAGTGTAACGCAAAAGCATGAATGCCATAGAAAGCGAGGCAGACAAGGCCAAAAACTGCAATCGGTTTCGTGTTCATTTTGTCACTCCCCATAGGCTGAACTATGTTTATATGGTTTCCGCATAACGTCAAGTCGGGATTGGTGGGCTTGAAGCCCACCCTACAATCTACAATCTTCGAAATCCGAAGCAAATTCAAAATGCGAATTTTAAATGTTCAAAAGTAAATAACGATGTGCGGGGCACACTTTGTATCTTTACCAGATGATTTTCGTTAAATGGCCAAGGCCCAGTAAGAGCACGCCAATATTAATCCCTGCCATAAGGAGTATGCCGACGCGAGGCCAAATACCATGCAAGCCGCAATAGCCGATAAGGAGAACGACCGAGTTCGGCATAAACATCAGCGGCGAGGCACCGAGCCATCGTAACCAGGGCAGATTGAAGTCATTGCCGCAATTATCGTTCGGCACGAGCATGATAACAGAAAGGATTACCAAGCCGGTCACGGCCTGAGAGCTGCGGCCGAGGCAATACAGGATGGCCAGGACCAAAACTACCAGGAGAGAACCTGCGGTAAGTATGAAATTGTACTTCAGGATGTTTAGGTGGGGTGGTATCTGCGGCCACAATATAATCGCATCAGGGCGAAATGGAGCGAACTGGTGCAGGGCCGAGGTGCATATCACCGAAAGCACCAGAAGCAGCCAGATAAGAGCTGCCTGATATCCGGCGGGGGGATTGACAAGCTCCAGCGTGAGCGGGAGCTGCCAGATGTAAAAGCAGATAATGCAGATGAATAGGCCGATAGCCACAAGAAATACCGGCCCGAACCATGAGGGGAAATTCCCGCGGACGCCCAGGAAGTTCAGCGCCGTGATTACAGAGATAAGTAAGCTCAGCGCCAAAAATAAGAGAACAGTACTTCTCAGTGGTATTGATTTATTCTCCGATATGTCTTCGGCCATTTTGTATGCCTCAATCTAACTACGGTTTATATTGTTTTCTCGTAAGAATCCAATCTGTACGGTCGGACCAATGGTGTCAACCTCGCTTAAGCCGGAGATATTATTGGCAGGATTTTTTGTAAAGGCAAGGAATTTTTCGTCGCTCGACGCTCGTCGCCCGTGCCTCGTAAACAGATGACAGAGGACGGAGGACAGAGGACGGAGGACAGAGGACAGACAAGGGGAATATCGAATAACAAATAAAGAAACTGGATTCCCGCTTGCGCGGAAATGGCAATAAGGAATATTGAATAAAAAATATCGAACAACAAAGGGCAGAGGGCGAAAAAGCGGGGAATATCGAATAAAGAATAGCGAATGACGAAGGACAGAGGGCGGAAAAGCGGGGAATATCGAATAACAAATAAAGAAACTGGATTCCCGCTTGCGCGGAAATGGCAATAAGGAATATTGAATAAAAAATATCGAATAACAAAGGGCAGAGGGCGGAAAAGCGGGGAATATCGAATAAAGAATAAAGAACCTGGATTCCCGTTTTCACAGGAATGACATTGTGATGTTTTTGTACGTGATGTGTATAACGTCGCCGTGCCGGCGACGGCTAAACAACCTCCAATCAATTTGGGGCGTGGTTACGATTTTCGATTAGTGATTATGGCCAGAGCTGGTCACTGAGCCAGCTGTCGGCGAGGATGGCAAAGTCCTTGAAGTCAATCCGGTTGTCGCTGTTCAAATCGGCCGGCAAGAGAAGCGGCAGGTCGAAAATACCCGTGCCGTTGGTAGCGGCATAAACAATCTCAGCTTGCGAAAGGGCATAGTCGTAGATTTGGAAGTCGTCGATTAGGCCATCGTAGCCGCCGTACCATCCTGAGCCGATTTCGAACGAGGTGATACCTGAAATGGGTGAGTTTGCGCCGGTTCGGCTGTCGTAAAGAAGGCCGTTGAGGAAAATCTGCATTTTTCCGGATTCGACATCTTTGGTAAATGCCCAGTGATTCCAGCGGCCCGACCATTCGGTTTTGTATTTGTGGCTGCCACTAAGTCGGCTGTCGAAAGACCAGGGCGAGCCGCAGTCCCAATTATATTTGCCCCCCCCGCTGCCTCGCCCCTGCGAAGCAAGACGGCGGGGGTTATACCAGCAGCCAAGGTTAATAGCTATTGTGGGGTCATAAACGTTATAAGCGTAGTCTGAGCAGCAAAGCGTATCGGTGTGATGAATTGAGTCTGTACCATATTGCCAGAACGCAATTGTAATTGCGGTTTTGATTCTTGAAAATAAAAAGGGGGCGTCGGTTATCTCCACAGAGTCCTTGTAGCCATCGAAGCTGATTGCCCGGCCAAAGACGCCCTCGACATAAGCAGGGCTGCCGCGCGGCTGGCCGTGGGCGCTGCCGGCGCTGTCGTCTGCGCTGCCGTCAAACTTGTACCAGGCCACCGGAGCTTTAGGGGCTGCTGCCGGAAAAATGTTGTATCCTTTATCGAGCCAGTTGTATGCCAAATCCTGAATGTCCTGAAAATCAACGGCACAGTCGCCATCGAAATCGGCATCCGGCCTTCTCTCTTGAAGGCATCTGGATGGATACAGCCTGATATCATCAAAAAATACGGTGCCGATACCGAGACCGGATGATTCGGATGTGCGGTTACGAAAACCGATAGAGATATGTTCGATGTTACTCAGGTTCACGCCAAGGTTTTGCAGGTCGATTCTCCAGGGCTGCCAGGTTTCGCTGCCGAGGTTTTTGGCATCGCCGTTGTATGGGACGGCTGCATTGACATCGCCATCGCCCAGAGCGAAATACATCTGGGCATCAGTATCGTTATCCGCCTTGCCATAGAAGAACAGCTCCAATGACTTGACGCCGGCTGAAGCCCAATCCTGCGCGGAACTAAATGTGCGGGCGGCCTCAGAAGAAAAACCGGGGTCATAGTAGTAACGAAACGCCATGGACTGCCGACATCTGTAAACAGGCTCCGGATTCTTCGACAGGTAGATATACGCCTGGTCGATTTGCGTCCACGTATCGTATATTGTAAACCTGTCGTAGGACTCAAAATTGTCCACAACAAGATAATCGACTGTCGAGAATTTCCAAATGTTGCCTGTCCAGGGGCTGTTGTCATCAGTATCGTTGACCTCATCGAGACGCCAATAGTAAGTTTTACCTAATTCAAGTGCAGAGGGGGTGAAGCTGCCGGCATCCAGCGGCGGACTGCTAACAGGGATTGCACTTTCGTCCACATCAGCAAGGGTGGTTCCGAAATAGACAATGTGTTTTTCTGCAGAACGTCCGGGCGACCATTTCAGGACGGTATCGAGGGACACATTTTTGGCGCCATCAGCGGGGCTCGGATTACAGGCGGTATAGCCGCAGTCAGCGTTAATCCGAGCACGCACGTTAGCTAAATCAAAGCCGGGTGAGCCTCCTCTTAGGTCTAATCCGAGGATACGTATTGCAGATGGTACAAACGGGAATGAAGCACCGGCGATGTCGAAGCCGATTTCGGTTTGTTCGTACGAGCCGATATCCGGAACCAAAGCGTAGCCGAGCAGATACTCCCGGCCGGAACCGTCCGTAATGAAGACGAGGGCTTGTTCATCAACAGCGTCCAGCTCAATGAGGAATATGTCATCGCCCGGGCCGTCGATGAGCCGACCGCGAAACTTCAGCTCGACCCAGTGGTCGGTGGGTATTGTGACGCCGGAGAGACCCGAGGGCGGGCGGCCGACGAGCAACTGCTCCGGGACTACGGGCAGCGGCCAGCGGCCTTCAATATCCATACCATACCAACAATCCTCGTCAGGATTATATACATCGAGCAGATAATATGGATATTCGAGCGCTGTTTGCCGGGCTAAGGTTATACCAGCGAGCGCCAGGACTAAACATAAACCTGTTGAAGTCAGGAAGCAGGTTTTTTTCATTCTTACCCTCCAGCCCGACCCGGCAATTCTGCCGGGCTCAGGAAATACCAATGTAGATATAAGTCAGACGCCTAAAAAAATTCTATCATTTCTGAGTCCATAATGCAAGAGGAAATCGCATCCGGATTGCAGTAGTGGTCTGTAACGCGATAAATGCGTGGTGGTTACTGGTAGGGTGGGGCTTGCCCCACCGAGATGATGCGGATATTTTGTTTGGTGGGCTAAAGCCCACCCTATTCATGAAAGGCTGTCAATTGTCAAATGAGTTTTTTCTTTTTCTCCACATTTTATTTATTCTGTCAAGCCCTTGTTATTATTAAGCTTATCACATCCTGA
>Ga0315296_10000203_pt1 | contig 55842 bp, 44 predicted proteins | sample YL17G14_18_MG_FD_203921 | JGI IMG/M metagenome (GOLD analysis project Ga0315296, IMG submission 203921) | Sediment microbial communities from Yellowstone Lake, YNP, Wyoming, USA - YL17G14_18 | ecosystem: Environmental > Aquatic > Freshwater > Lake > Sediment | place: USA: Wyoming | collected... | reverse complement strand
TCAGGCAAGAGCACTCAGGCACGGCTCCTGGCCCAGCGTCTGGAGGCGGCCGGCTTCCCAGTCACCCTTACCCGCGAACCGGCCGGAACGGAGGTCGGGCGGCTGGCCTGGGAGGGCCTAGCCCGCGGCGGCCTCGACCCCTACACCGAGCTCTTCCTCTTTCTCGCCGCCCGCAGCGACCACACGGCCCGCGTCATCGTGCCCGCCCTGGAGGCGGGCCGCATCGTGGTCTGTGACCGCTTCGCCGACTCCACCGTCGCCTACCAGGGCTACGGCCGGGGTCTGGACCCGCGCCTCCTCCAGCGCCTCAACCGGCTCGCCACCAAAGGCATCCGGCCCGACCTCATCTTCCTGCTGGACCTGCCGGTGGAGGAGGGCCTGGCCCGACAGGGGAAGGCCGGCAACGACCGCGACGCCATCGGCCGCGAGACGGTGGCCTTCCACGAGCGGGTACGGCGGGGTTACCTAACCCTGGCCGGGGCGGAGCCGCGCCGCTGGGCCGTCCTCGACGCCCGCTGGCCCGTGGACAAGCTGGCGGAGGAGGTCTGGCGGAGGCTAGAGCCCCTCTTGCCGCGAAGGTAGTCGCTGTGGGACCTGCCGTCATCGTCCAGGGCCTGGCCAAGCGCTTCGGCCGCATCGAGGCCCTGCGCGACGTGTCGTTCACGGTGACGCCGGGCCAGACCTACGGGCTGCTGGGACCCGGCGGCTGCGGCAAGACCACCCTCATCCGCCTTCTCCTGGGCGTCCTACGCCCTTCGGGAGGCCACGCCGTCGTCCTGGGGCGGCCCGTTCCCTCGCCGGCGACGGCGGCGGTCGTCGGCTACATGCCGCAGTTGCCCGCCCTCTACCTGGAGCTCACCGCCCGCGAGAACGTCTCCTTCTTCGCCAGCCTCTACGGCGTCCACTCCCGGACAGCCGTGGACGACACGCTGGCCCTGGTAGAGCTGGCCGACCGCGCGGACAGCCCGGTCTCGACGTTCAGCGGCGGCATGCGGCAGCGCACCTCCCTGGCCTGCGCCCTGGTCCACCGGCCCCGGCTCCTGCTGCTCGACGAGCCCACAGTGGGCGTGGACCCACGGCTGCGGGCCACCTTCTGGGCCTACTTCCAGCGACTGAACGAGGAGGGGGTGACGATCATCCTCAGCAGCCACGTCATGGACGAGGCCGAACGCTGTCACCGCCTCATCCTTCTGCGCGACGGGCGCCTGCTGGCCGAGGGCGCCCCCGCCGAGCTGCGCTCTCGGGCCGGCACATCGACGCTGGAGGAGGCGTTCCTGGCTTTCGCGGGGGACGGGGTGTGAGAGCTTGTAGGGAATATGTGCTCTTGGGGGCCTGTCATTCTGAGTTCGCCACAGGCGGACGAAGAATCCGGGTATAGAGACTCTTCGTCCGCCACAGGCGGACTCAGAGTGACAGGAGGGAAAGGTCTGTTAACACAGCGATGAGCGCCGCCCGTACCTGGGCCGTGACGCTGCGCATCGTGCGGCAGTTCCGCCGCGACCTGCGCACGCTGGTCCTCGTCTTCGCCGTGCCCACCATCGTCATCCTGCTGGTGGGCTACCTGCTGCGGACCAGCTCCGGCGGCATCAAGCTGGGCTTCGTCGACGAGACGGGGGGCGCGGCGGCGCCCGCCCTCGAGGCGCTCGGCCGCGGCCTGTCCGAGGCGGGCGTCACCCCGCACCACCTATCGCGGGCCGAGGCGGAGAAAGAGGTGAAGGGCGGCGAGCTGGACGGCGCCATCATCATCGCGCCGGCGGCTCAGGGGACGGGCGTGTCCGTCCTGCTGGAAGGCTCGAACCCGCAGCGAAGCAAGGCTATCCTGCGCATCGCGCAGCAGGCGTCGCTGGCCGTGTCGATGGCTTCGGCGCTGCCCCAAGCCTCGCCCGCGGAGAGCGAGCTGCCCGTCACCTACTGCTACGGCGGGCCGGACTTCGAGACCATCGACTTCCAGGCGCCGCCCCTCATCGGCTTCTTCGCCTTCCTCTTCGTCTTCCTCCTCACCGCCGTCAGCTTCCTGCGGGAGCGTACCGCCGGCACCCTGGAACGCCTGATGGTGACGCCCACCACCCGCGCCGAGCTGGTGCTGGGCTATGTGGCCGGATTTGGCATCTTCGCCGTGCTCCAGGCGGCGGTGATCCTGCTGGTGACTCTCTTCGTGCTTCAGGTGGAGAACGCGGGCAACCTGGCGCTCGTCCTGCTACTGGTGGTGGCGGTCACGGTGGGCGCGGCGAACCTGGGCATCTTCCTCTCCACCTTCGCCCGCACCGAGCTACAGGCCGTGCAGTTCATACCCATCGTCATCGTGCCGCAGGGGTTGCTGAGCGGCGTCATCTGGCCCATCGACACCTTCCCCCGCTGGCTCCAGGGCGTGGCCCACATCCTGCCCCTCACCTACTCCAACGAAGCGCTGCGAGACGTGATGGTCCGCGGTCGTGGGCTGCTAGACGGGGGCGTGGCCGTCAACTTCCTGGCCCTGGTGGGCTTCGCCGCCTTCTTCGTCGTCATAGCGTCCCTGACGCTGAGGCGGCAGGTGGGGTAGGGGCGGCGTGGAACAGTGGAACAATGGGACAGTGGAACATTGGAACATTGGAGCCATTGAACCTGGGCGCCTGAATGACACCGAAGGCCGGGCTTTAGCCTGGCGGAGAGACTGGCAAGGGGAAATGTAGCGGCGAGCTTCTCCGCCAAGGGCGGACCCGCCTCTGGCGGGAGCTCCGTCCGCGGGGTCTCAGGGGTCGGCCCTGGGCGGACCTGAAGGTTCGCCCCTACGGCTCCGGCCCTACGGCGGGCCGCTGCAATCCAGCCCCACCTGGCCGAGCACCGCTACCACGTCCTGGAGGTTGACGGCGCCGTCCGGCGGGCCTGCGTCCCGAGGTGGGTTGGGGGATGGGCTCGGTGAGCGGTCATAGCGAAGGCCCACCTGGTCCCCCTCCTCGGTGACCACTGTGTCCCCGTTCCAGTCGCCGTCTTTCGTGCTGTCGTAGTCCACCCGACCATTGCCGGCGCCGTTGTCCGAGGTGCCCACGTACTTCAGCACCCCGACGATATCCTGCAAGTTCACGGCGCCGTTCTTGGGCCCGTTGGGCGTGGGGTCTGAGTTGGCCGCCACGGGCACGTCGTAGAAGTCGTACCAGGCGAGGGGGTTGTAGGCGCCCGTGGAGCCAGGCTTGGGGGCCGGGGCGCCTGCCATCTCCTCCACGTCGGCGCAGCCGTCGTTGTCGTCGTCCGGGTCGTCGCCGTCGCAGAGGGTATCGCCGTCGTTGTCCGCGCACGGCGTCGCGGTAGCGGTGGGTGTGGCGGTAGCCGAGGGCGTGTCCGTGGGCGTGCTGGTGGCCGTGGCCGTAGCGGTGGGCGTGTCCGTAGGCGTGCTGGTGGCTGTGGGCGTAGGGGTGGGCGTGTCGGTGGGGGTGCTGGTCGCCGTGGCGGTGGGCGTAGGCGTGTCGGTAGGAGTGCTGGTGGCCGTGGCCGTAGGCGTGGGCGTGTCTGTGGGTGTGCTGGTGGCCGTAGGCGTAGGCGTAGGCGTGTCGGTAGGAGTGCTGGTGGCCGTGGCCGTAGCAGTGGGCGTGTCGGTCGGGGTGCTGGTGGCCGTGGCTGTGGGCGTGGGCGTGTCGGTGGGGGTCGCTGTGGCCGTGGGCGTGGGCGTGTCAGTAGGCGTGCTGGTGGCCGTAGGCGTGGGCGTGTCGGTAGGAGTGCTGGTGGCCGTGGCCGTAGGCGTGGGCGTGTCTGTGGGTGTGCTGGTGGCCGTAGGCGTCGGCGTGGGCGTATCGGTCGGGGTGCTGGTCGCCGTAGCCGTCGGCGTGGGCGTATCGGTCGGGGTGCTGGTCGCCGTAGCTGTGGGCGTGGGCGTGTTGGTTGGAGGTACCGGCGTGTTAGTAGGCGTCGGCGTGTCGGTAGGAGGTACCGGCGTGTAGGTAGGTGTCGGCGTGTCGGTAGGCGTGTTCGTCGGCGTCGGCGTGTTGGTTGGAGGTACCGGCGTGTAGGTAGGTGTCGACGTGTCGGTCGGGGTGCTGGTCACCGTGGCGGTCGGTGTAGGCGTATCGGTCGGCGTGTTCGTAGGCGTGGGCGTGTCGGTAGGTGTGCTGGTCGTGGTAGGCGTAGGTGTGGCAGTCGGCGTGCTGGTGGCCGTCGCCGTAGGCGTAGAAGTACCTGTGGGAGTAGGAGTGCTGGTGACTGTGGCTGTGCGCGTCGGCGTAGACGTCCAGAACGGCAGCAGCCGGTCATGCACGAAAACGTCCCAGTATCCGTTGGTGTCGCCGGGCACCAAGTTGGAGGCGCCGGAACTGAAGGCGACGTAGCGGCCGTCGTCGCTGATGGCCGAGTTGTTGCTGGCGCTGTTTCCCTGGTTGCCGACGCTGTCCACACTGACCCGCGTGGTCTCCCCTGTCTGGCGGTCATGTAGGAAGATGTCGCCGTAGCCGTTAGTGTCTCCCGTTACCAGATTGGACGCGCCGGAGTCGAAGGCAACGTACTGGCCGTCGGCGCTGAGGTCGGGCTCGTCGCTACCGCTGTTGGCCTGGTTGCCGGCGCTGTCTACGCTCACTCGCTCGGTGACGCCGGTCTGGCGGTCGTGCACGAAGACGTCCGACCAGCCGTTGGTGTCAGCTGGCACCAGATTGGAGGCATAGGACGTGAAGGCGGCGTACCGGCCGTCGGCGCTAATGGCGGAATCTAAGCTGTAACTGTTCCCTTGATTGCCAGCACTGTCCACGTTCACCCGGGTAGTCTGGCCCGTCTGGCGGTCGCGGACAAAGATGTCCAAGTTCCCGTTGGTGTCTCCAGGCACAAGGTTCGAGGCGCCGGACATGAAGGCCACGTAGCGGCCGTCGGCGCTGACAGCTGGGCTATCGCTGTCGCCGTTCCCCTGGTTGCCAGCGCTGTCCACGCTCACCCGGTCGGTGACCCCCGTCTGGCGATCGTGCACGAAGACATCTCGGAAGCCATTGGTGTCGCCCGGGACTAGGTTGCGTGCTGGGGAGTAGAAGGCTACGTACCGGCCGTCGGCGCTAATGGCGGGAGCCCAACTGTCACCATTCCCCTGGTTGCCAGCGCTGTCCACGCTCACTCGCTCGGTGACCCCGATTTGGCGGTCGTGCACGAAGACGTCCGAACAGCTGTTGGTGTCCCCCTGCACCAGATTAGAGGCCTTGGAGTCGAAGGCTACGTAGCGGCCGTCGGCGCTGATGGCGGCCCGGTAGCTGTCATCGTTCCCCTGGTTGCCACCGCTGTCCACGCTCACTCGTGTGGTGACTCCCGTCTGGCGGTCGCGTACGAAGATGTCCGATCTGCCGTTGGTGTCCCCGGGCACCAGGTTGAGGGCGACCGAATCGAAGGCTGCGTGCCACCCCTCGCCACTGATAGCAGCCCGTTGGCTGTGGCCACCGTACACCTGGTTACCGCCGCTGTCCACGCTGACGCGAAAGGTCTGGCCGGGGGAGGCGCCGGTCGGCTGGCCGGATAGCAGAAGGACGGCGGGGAGAATGATGAGGATCAGGAGGGCGGGGGCGACAAGCCACCGGACGCGCGGTCGGGCAGGCATATGGGGCCTCCTGCGGCGGGGGACGAGCTGTTCGGCGGGGATGAGAACGGTTCCAGTGCTAAGAATACCACGGCTGTCAAGAGGCTGATAGTGAAACATTGGAACAATGGAGCTTTGGAGCAGTGCAGCCCCAGGTTGGGTTCCACTGTTCCGGCGGTATCGGGCGCAGCTTGCGCCAGAGGCGCATCCGCCTCCGGCGGAAAAGCTACGCCCTTACGGGTGGAAGGGAAGCCGAGCGTCCTACCCTACCCTCTCGAAGACCGTGGCTATCCCCTGGCCGCCGCCGATGCAGAGGCTGACGAGGCCGTAGCGGCCCTGCCGACGCTCCAGCTCGTACATGAGCTTGACGGCGAGGATGGCGCCGGTGGCGCCGACGGGGTGCCCGAGGGCGATGGCGCCACCGTTGGGGTTGGTGCGCTCGACGTCCAGACCTAGCTCCTGGGAGCAGGCCGCCGCCACCGAGGCGAAGGCCTCGTTCAGCTCCACCACGTCCATCTGGTCCAGCGCCAGGCCCGACTTCTTCATGACCTTGCGCACGGCCGGGATAGGGCCGCTTCCCATGATGGACGGCTCGACGCCGACCTCGGCGCGGGCGACCAGGCGCAGGCGGGGCCGCAGTCGCAGCTCCTCGGCCTTGCGACGGCTGGTGACGACGACGGCGGCGGCGCCGTCGTTGATGCCGCTGGCGTTGCCCGCCGTGACCACGCCGCCCTCCTTGAAGGCCGGCCGCAGCTTCGCCAGGGCCTCCGCCGTGGTATCGGCCCGCGGGTGCTCGTCCGTGTCGATGACCTTCGTCTCCCGCCCCACCTTCACCTCGATGGGCACGATCTCGTCCTTGAACTTGCCGGCCTGGATGGCGGCGACCGCCCGCTGCTGGCTGCGGAGGGCGAACTCGTCCTGCACCTCACGGCTGATGCCGAACTTCTCGGCCAGATTCTCGGCCGTGATGCCCATGTGCGCCTTGCTGAAGGGGTCACCCAGCAGGTGCTGGATGCCGTCCTCGAGCTGACCGTGGCCCAGCCGGTAGCCGTAGCGGGCGTTGCGGACGTAGTACGGCATCATGGTCATGTTCTCGACGCCGCCGGCGACGACGACCTCGGCATCGCCGCACTCGATCCAGCGGGCGGCGGTATTGATGGCCTCCAGGCCGCTGCCGCAGATGCGGTTGACGGTGTAGGCCGGCACCTCGATGGGCAGGCCGGCCTTGATGGCAGCGTGGCGGGCGATGTAGCCGTCCTCCATGACCTGGCCGACGCAGCCCAGGATCACCTGGTCCACCTGTTCCGGCTTCACGCCCGCCCTCTCGACGGCGGCCTTGATGACGGCGGCCGCCAGGTCGGAGGCAGGGAAGTTCTGGAAGGCGCCGCCGAGCCGGCCGATGGCGCTCCTGGCACCACTGACGAGAACAACCTCTTCCATGGGTCGCTAACCCCTTTCTAGATGCTGGGAACTGCGGATCAAGCTGCTGAGGGATAGATGGCGACTACAGGTTAGGTGCCGTCCTCAGAACGGTCAAGGCGAAGGGAGGCCGCAGGGGCTCTCCAAAGGACGAACGCCGGGCTTCTCCGCCGAAGGCGGCCAGACGGCCGCCCGTCGGGACGGATGCGCCTCTGGCGCAAGCCCGGCACCATCGCTACGCCAGCCTAAAGGCTGGCCTTCTGACTATCAAAGACGCTGGACGCCGTGCAGGTGCGGGGACCTAGCTCTGGGTCCGAGGGCGCTTGGGCGGGCGCGTGAAGCGCAGGCGCAGCAGACCGCGCACGTCTTCTGCCACCGTGCTCGCGATCTTCACCCGCGTATCGGGGTCCTCCACCCAGCGCACCGGCACCTCCTTGATGCGGTAGCCGCCCTTCTCAGCCAGGATCAGGAGCTCCGTGTCGAAGAACCACTCCTCGTTCTTGACCAGAGGCACCAGTTCGCGGGCGGCCTGACGGCCGATAGCCTTGAACCCGCACTGGGCGTCGGAGAAGCGGGTGAAGTGGATGGCCTTGATGAGCAGGTTGTAGGTCCGCGAGATGAGCTCACGCCGGAGGGAGCGGGTGGTGCGTGAGCCGCGCGCCAGGCGCGACCCGATGGCCACGTCGTAGCCCTCGGCGGCGATGGCGTCCACCAGAGGCGGCAGCGCCGAGAGGTCCGTCGACAGGTCCACGTCCATGTAGGTGAGGACCTCGGCGTCGCTGCCCAGCCAGGCGGCCCGCAGGGCCCTGCCGCGGCCCTTCTGCGGCAGGTGAACGACGGCTACCTCCCCCGGATACTGCTCGGCCAGTCCCTGGGCCACGGCCAGGGTGCCGTCGGTGGAGGCGTTGTCGGCGATGACGATGCGCCAGGCATGGGGCCTGCCCGTCCGGCAGGCGGGCAGGCTGTCGCGCAGGAAGGCCCGCAGGGTCTCGACGCTGCGGGCGAGCACGTGCTCCTCGTTGTAGACCGGGATGACGACGTCGACGCTGGCCAAGGCTGTCCTTCACCTCCCTCGCCAGCAGCGGCGCCCGTGACGCAGGAGGAGGAGACATCCGGGCGCCGAACGAAGGGAACGACCTTCCCCCGGGATCGACTGCTATTCGGATGCGCTCAGCGCATCCTCCAGAGCGCGCGCCAGCTTCAAGGGGTCGCTGGAGACGACGCTGGCGGCGTACAGCTCCATGGCACCGAAGTCGGCGGTGCGGCTCAGCGGGTCGCCCCGGTCCACGATGCGCACCATGACCGGGAACCCCTCCCAGCTCTCCTCGGTGGGCGCCAGGGGCGGCGTGTAGATGACCAGGTTGAACGCTGTCACACCCACGCGGTCGCGGAGGCAGGCCAGGACGTCGTAGATGGTGTCCTTGAGGCCGTCGGAGAGCTCCGGCGCCATCAGGATCACCTCGTTCTCCTTGACAGGAGCGAGGTTGGCGACCACGCGGACGCCATCGCGCTCGAAGCCACAGCCGACGAAGGCGTGCACCTTGTAGAGGTCCTCAAAGTAGTTGCTGCGGTAGTTGGCCTGGTAAAAGAGGGCCGACCGGCGCAGGTGCTCGATGGCGGCATAGTGCATGTCGCGGCCCAGCATGACCTGGGCATGGCCGTGGATGAGAGAGGCCCCAGCCCGCCAGAGGCAGTTCCAGAGGAAGAGGTAGTACTTGGACGACGGGTCGCTGCGGTGGGCCAGCTCTGCCCAGCGGCTCCCGGTATCGACGTAGTCGTGGAGCATCTCGCGGTCAAAGCGCAGAGGGTGGCGCTCCTGGAAGACGATAAGGGCGTGCCAGCCGTCGAACTTGGCGATGTTGCTGGCGGTGACGCAGTAGCGCCCCTGCACCCGCCCGAAGGTGTCCTCCGGCGTGCCCTCGAGGGGCGAGGCCAGAGGGTCATGGTTGCCGCGGGCCAGCTCGGCCTCCAGGTCCAGGCCGGGGGCCGTCCAGTGCGGCCGGTGGGAACGGAGCCAGTTGAAGAGGACCCCCTGGAGGGTGACCAGGTTGGTCACCTTGACGATCTTCTGGACGAGGGTCGCCTCTACCCGCCCAAAGTGTTCTTGGATCCAGGGCAGCATGGAGTCCGGCGGCACCAGCCGCCCGTAGGTCACTCCCACGTGGAAGACGCGCTCGAACAGGGCTCTCTCGGCCCGGGGCAGCTTGGCTACCAGCTCATCCAGGTCAACGATTTCGACTTCGGATGCCATTGCCATTTGTCTATCCCGCCTTGCCATCGGCCTGCTCTGCCAGTCCTCCTTGGCGGCAGCCAGCCTGCCCACCGAAGGGTGGGTCTAATGCCTGAAGTGCCTCGTCCCTGTGAATACCATGGCCAGCCCATGGTCGTCTGCGGCTTTGATCACTTCCTCGTCACGGATGGAGCCGCCGGGCTGGATGATAGCCGTGACGCCGCCCTGGGCGGCCAGCTCCACGCCGTCGGGGAAGGGAAAGAACGCGTCTGAGGCGAGCACGCTGCCGCGCGAGCGCTCGCCGGCGGCGCGCAGGGCCAGGTGCACGCTGGTGACGCGATTCGGCTGGCCGGCGCCCATCCCCACGAGCGCTTGGTCCTTGGCCAGCACGATGGCGTTCGACTTCACGTGCTTCACGGCCCGCCAGGCGAAGCGCAGGTCGCGCAGTTCCTCGGCCGTGGGGCCCCGCTTCGTGACGGTCTTCAGACTCAGCTCCCTGTCGGGCTCGCGGTCCTCCTCCTGCAAGAGGGCGCCGCCCGACACCGGCCGGTACTGCATCCCAGCTCCGGACATGCCACAGGTGATCTGGAGCACCCGCAGGTTGCGCTTCTTCCGCAGCAGGGCGAGCGCCTCCTCATCGTAGCCGGGCGCCACCACCACCTCGTAGAAGGTGCTGCCCATCTCGCGGGCCATCTCCGCCGACAGGGGCCGGTTGACGGCCACGATGCCACCGTAGGCCGAGACGGGGTCACCGGCCAGGGCCCGTCGATAGGCCTCCGCCTGGTCCGGGTGACTGGCGAGGCCACAGGGGTTAGTGTGCTTCACCACGGCCACCGTGCACTCCTCGAAGTCGGAGACGGCCTGCCAGGCGGCGTCGGCGTCCACGATGTTGTTGTAGGAGATCTCCATGCCGTGCAACTGCTTCGCCGCGGCGATGCCGCCTGCCCGGCCCGGCAAGGACTGGTCGAGGTAGAGGGCGGCATGTTGATGCGGGTTTTCTCCATACCTAAGATCCAAACGCTTTCGGAGCCCGATTGTTATGGCCTGGGGCAGCATTTGGTCCTTTTCCGGCCCTTTTTCACCCTCCGCCAGCGTCCGCAGGTAGCCAGCGATGGCGGTATCGTAGAGGGCGACGTGCTGGAAGGCCTTCTGGGCCAGCCGCCGCCGCTCCTCGAAAGCGACGGCGCCCGTGCGCAGCGCGTCGAGGACGGGGCCGTAGTTCTCCGGCTCCACCACCACCAGCACGTGGGGGAAGTTCTTGGCCGCCGCCCGCAGCAGCGTCGGGCCGCCGATGTCGATGTTCTCCAGGGCCTCCTCCAGGCTCACGCCTGCCTGTCCGGCAGGCAGGCCGGCCTTCGACACCGTCTCCACGAAGGGGTAGAGATTGCAGGCCACCAGGTCGATGGTGTGGAGGCCGTGGCGGGCCAGCTCTTCCAGGTGCTCCGGCCGGTCGCGGCGGGCCAGGATGCCGCCGTGCACGCCGGGGTGCAGCGTCTTCACGCGTCCATCCAGGATCTCAGGGAACCCGGTGAGGTCGGAGAGGCTGCGGACGGGGACGCCGGCCGCGGTAAGGGCGGAGTGGGTGCCGCCCGTGCTGTAGACCTCTGCGCCCAGCTCGACCAGGCCGCGGGCGAACTCCACCAGGCCGGTCTTGTCAGAGACGCTGAGAATAGCTCGCATGGCCTAATTCTTGATTAGATAGCATTCTATGCCCTAGTGCCACATGTACCGATCGCGGGGTACAAAGAGCCCAACCAGGATAGAGGTTAGGCTAAGCTGGGGAATAGGGTTCCTCCAGAGGCGGGGCTTGGCTGGCAGCGAGCCGCTCGCCGCCGCAGACTAGACAATAACGACTCGGAGCGCCGGTGTAAAGTGGGCCGCAGTTCTACCCCAGGATTACCCCCTCTGCGCCCTCCCGTCGCACCACACGCCCCACCGCCTTCGCCTCCGGCAGCGCCTGCTGCACGGCCGAGGCGCCTTCCTCGGAGCAGACCAGGACCATGCCCAGGCCCATGTTGAATACGCGGTACATCTCATCGTCGCTGATCCTACCGGTCTTCTGGATCAGATCGAAGATGGGGGGGACGCGCCACGAACCCCTATCGAAGCGGGCCGCCAAGCTTTGCCCTGAGCCCGCCGAAGGGCTTCGCCCTTCCGCCGGAGGCGGATTCGCCTCTGGCGAAGAGCCCGGCGAAGGGCCTTCCGGCAGGATGCGGGCCACGTTGCCGGGGATGCCGCCGCCGGTGATGTGGGCCATGCCCTTGACGTGACCAAGAAGGGGCTTCAGCTCCTGGTAGTAGCAGCGGTGGGGGATGAGCAGCACCTCGCCCAGGGTCACGCCCAGGCCCGGGTAGTAGCGGTCGAGGGTGGCCCGCTCGGCCGCCGGGTCGCCGCCCTTGCCGATGCCGAAGACCTGCCGCACCAGCGAGTAGCCGTTGGTATGAAGTCCGCTGGAGGGCAGCCCCAGCAGCACGTCGCCTTCCTGGATGGTTGAGCCGTCGATGATGCAGCCGCGCTCCACGACGCCGACGATGAAACCCACGAGGTCGAAGTCACCGGGGGCATAGAGGTCGGGCATGTCGGCCGTCTCACCGCCGATGAGGGCGCAGCCGGCGGCGCGGCAGGCGGAGACTAGCCCCCGCACCACCGCTACCTTCTCCTCCTCGCCCAGGTCGCTGCTGGCCAGGTAGTCGAGGAAGAAGAGGGGCTCGGCGCCAGCGGTGAGGATGTCGTTCACGCAGTGGTTGACGAGATCGACGCCGACGGTGTCATAGCGGCCCAGGAGGGCAGCCAGCTTGAGCTTGGTGCCCACGCCGTCGGCGCTGGCCACCAGCACCGGCTCGCGGTACTGGCCTGCCTGTCCGGTAGGCAGGCCGAGATGGAAGAGGCCAGCGAAGGGCCCAACGCCGGCCAGCACCTCGGGCCGGCCGGCGCTCCGCACCAGCTCCTTGATACGACCCACCAGGCGCTCGGCAGCGCCGATATCGACGCCCGCCGCCGCGTAGGTGGCCCGTTCTTCCTTGCTCTTGTCCAAGGGGTTCACCCCTACCGGGGAAACTGAGGAGTCACGCTGGACGGCAGCCCCTCGCCGGTCCTATCCCGCATCCTTGCGCAGGACCGGTGCCGGCACCATCTCCGGCCACTCGAAGTCGTGCCGGTCGCGGGCGCCCAGGGCTGGCTCCAGGGCCAGCTTGTCCATCTGGATGGGCACCGACATGGGGTATTCGCCGTTGAAGCAGGCCATGCAGAAGCTCTCGCGCCCAGACGGGCGCCCGTCCGGGCGGGGCTGGCCCACGGCCTTTACGAGTCCCTCCTGGCTCAGGTAGCCCAGGCTGTCCGCTCCAATGTGGCGCCGGATCTCATCCACCGTCTTCTGGGATGCGATGAGCTCCCAGCGGCTGGCCATGTCCACCCCGAAAAAGCAGGGGTGGGTGATGGGCGGTGCTGTGATGCGCATGTGGACCTCGCGCGCCCCGGCCCGCTGCAGCATCTCCACCACCCGCGGCGTCGTCGTCCCCCGCACGATGCTGTCGTCCACCACCACCACGCGCCGGCCCTCCAGCACCTCGCGCAGGGGGTTGAACTTCAGGTGCACGCCCATGTCCCGGATGCGCTGGTCGGGCATAATGAAGGTGCGGCCGACGTAGCGGTTCTTCACGAGCCCCTCGACGAAGGGGATGCCCGATTCCTGGGCGTATCCGACAGCGGCCGCTGTCGCCGAGTCCGGCACCCCGATGACGACGTCGGCTTCGACGGGGTGCTCGCGGGCCAGTTGGGCGCCCATAGCCATGCGCACCGAGTAGAGCAGCTTGCCCCGCATGACGCTGTCCGGGCGGGCGAAGTAGATGTACTCGAAGATGCAGAAGGCGTCGCGCGGGCTCTCCATGGCCCGGAAGCTGTGGAGACCCTCGCTATCGATGACGATGGCCTCGCCGGGCTCCACTTCTCGCAGGAAGGTGGCACCCAGGTGGTCGAGGGCGCACGTCTCCGAGGCCACGACCCAGCCACCGTTGAGGCGTCCCAGACACAGGGGCCGCACTCCCACAGGATCGCGGACCGCCATGAGGGAGGTCGGCGTTAGGATCACCAGGCAGTAGGCCCCGCGCAGCCGACGCACCAGGTAGGCGAACCGCTCCTGCCAGTCGCCGCCGGGAGCACTGGCTAGCACCCGAGCAATGACCTCTGAGTCGGTAGAGGTCACAAACTGCTGTCCTTGCTCCTCCAGGTCGGCCCGCACCGTGTCGGCGTTGACGACGTTCCCGTTGTGGCCCAGGGCGATGGGCCCGTTGGAACCGTCCACCTGGACAGGCTGGGCGTTCTGGATGCGGCTGGAGCCGGTGGTGGAGTAGCGCGTGTGGCCTATAGCGATGCTGCCGGGGAGATAACCCAGGTCCTCCTCATCGAAGACCTGGGACACAAGACCCATGCCGGTGTGCAGGTGGATGCCACGCCCGTCGGCGGTGGCTATGCCGGCACTCTCCTGGCCCCGGTGCTGTAACGCGTAAAGCCCAAAAAAAGTAATCCTGGCGACATCCTCTCCAGGAGCATAAACTCCGAAGATGCCACAGGATTCCCGGGGCCCTGAATGCAATCTGTTCTCCTGCCCAGAGGCAGCCCCAACTGTCGGTTCGGGCAGGAAGGCCGGTCCCTGGGGGGCAGGGCAGACGCCCCGTCTTCCGCCAAAGGTGGATTCGCCTCTGGCGAAGGGGCCCTGTCCCTGGCGGCCGCTAGCCCTCCTCCATGCCGCACCCTGGCAGCCAGAATTGTACCATCCGGCGACAAGGGCGGTCAAACGGTGTGGTGTTTCAGGACATGTGAGACAGAGTATGGAGACCCCTCGCCAGCTTGACACCCACGGTAGCCTGGGATACCCTCACGGCAGTGTTCGAACAGCCTTCCCAGGATCAAGAACCGCCCCGCCCGCGGGGCGCACGTCTTGGCCAACGAGTTCTCATCGCCGCGGCCTTCGCCCTCTTGGCCGCCGGCGCTTTCTACGGCTCCTTCGTCGTCGCCACCCGGGTCGATGAGATCTTCGCTCCTGGGCACGGCATCCAGGTCCCCTCAGTCCTGAGTAAGCTCCCGGGCGTCCAGAGCGGCGAGAGCAACAGCGCAGGCGGCTCACGCATCAACGTGCTGGTTATGGGATTGGACCGGCGTCCCCGCGAGGGGAAAGCCCCGGCCCGCACCGACACGATGTTCGTCCTCACCATCGACAAGCACACGAAGACAGCCGGCATGCTGGGCATCCCCCGCGACCTCTGGGTGGAGATCCCCACCAAGGACGGCAACGGTTACCTGAACGAGCGCATCAACGCCGCCTACGTGCTGGGCGAGGTCAATGACTACGACGGCGGCGGTCCGGCACTGGCCATGGCCACCACCGAACACCTCCTCGGCATCAAGATCGATCACTACGTGGTCATCGACTTCCAGGGCTTCAAGGAGATTATCGATGCCCTGGGCGGCGTCGACGTGGATGTCCCCACCTACTTGCGCGATGACCTTTACTCGGACACGGAGCTGCCCGGCGACTACCTCCCGCAGGAGTTCGAGCCCGGCGTCCAGCACATGGACGGCACCCGGGCGCTGGCCTACGCCCGTATCCGCCGCGGCACCAGCGACCTGGATCGCATCCAGCGCCAGCAGCGCGTCATCTTCGCCGTCATGGACAAGGCCCTTAGCCTCAATGTCCTCCCCAACGCGCTCAGCCTCTGGAAGAAGTACAAGGACGCCATCGACACCGACATCAGCGACTTGCAGATCCCCGGCTATGCGACGCTGGCCGCCGATATTCCCCCCGAGCGCATCATCGCCCTTTCTCTGGGCCCGGCCACCGTCCCCTGGACCACTCCCCAGAGCGCCTCGGTGCTGTTGGCGGCCCCGGAAGGGATCCAGCAGATCGTCGAGGCCCTCTTCTCCGACCAGCAGATCCTGGAGGAAGGCGCCCTGGTGGAGGTGCAGAACGGCACCGGCGAGCCCGGCCTCGCCTCCGGTGTGGTCGATTATCTGGTGAACCTGGGCCTGCCGCGCTCGTCCCTCGTGACCTCCAACGCCCCGGAGCAAGACCTGGGCGAGCCTTCCGCCATCCTCGACTACACGGGCAAGCGCTACACGGCGGAGAAGCTGGCCGAATGGCTGGGCTTGCCCGCCGGCAGCGTCCGCTCTGCCGGTGCCGACGACGCGGCGCTCAAGACCAATAGTGACGCTGACATCGTGCTCATCGTGGGCACAGACGTCGACATGGATCGGCTGACGGCCGCCGCGTCAGACACGAGCGGCCAGACCCCCTAGAGTTCTCCCCCCGGCAGCACCACCGACTTCAGTCCCTTGCCAGCCAGCCTGCTCTCGTAGGCTTCGGTGGCTTGCTCTATGCGGAAGCGGTGGGTCACGAGCATCGCCAGCTCTGGCAGTCGGGGGATGAGCCTGAGGACGCGCCGGTACTGGTCGGTGGTGGCGTTCTGGCTCCCCGTGAGGACGATCTCCCCGTAGTGGATGATGTTGGGGTCGAAGGGGACGGAGGTATCGGGAGGGAAGCCACCGAAGAGGCTGACGACGCCCTGGCGGCGCACCGAGGCCAGGGCCTCTCCCAGGACCGCCGGCAGCCCGGCCGTCACCACCACTGCGTCGAAGCCGCGGCCGCCGGTGGCGGCCAGAGCCGCCGCCGGTATCTCCTCTCCACCGGGGTCCACCACCTCGGTCGCGCCCAGGCGCTGGGCCCAGGACCGCCTCTCCGGGTCCGGTTCGGACACCATCAGGCGGGCCGCCCCCATGAGGCGCGCCAGCAGGAGGTGCATGAGCCCCATGGGGCCAGCCCCGACGATGAGAAGGTCGTCGCCCGATCGCAGCCGGCAGGTCTCCAGGGAGTTGAGGACACAGGCCAGGGGCTCCGTAAGAGCAGCCATCTCCAGGGACAGGCCCGGCGGGACAGGGAAGACGTGACCCAGCGCCAGGAGGTCCCGGGGAATGAGCATGAGCTCGGCGAGGCCGCCGTCCTCCTCGTAGCCCAGGGTCCGGCGCTGGGGGCAGCGGTTGCGCTTCCCCTGGGCGCAGAACTCGCAGTGGCCACAGGCCAGAATGGGACAGACGACGACCCGGTCGCCGGGCCGCACCCCCTCAACGCCTTCGCCGACGGCCTCGACGACGCCGGCCGTCTCGTGACCGGGGACAACGCCCGGTCGAGCCTTCTTCTGACCCCTGTAGACACGGATGTCCGAGTGGCAGATAGCGGCAGCGCTGACCCTCAGCAGGACCTCGCCCGGGCCCGGCTTGGGATCAGGCACGTCCTCCACACTGACGTGACCGGGACCGTGTAAGATGCAAGCCTTCAAAGGGGGTCTGGCCTCCCCCCGCCAACGGCCAGGAGATGGAGGTTACTTCTTCTTGGCCTTGTCTTCTTTCTTGGCCTTGGTCTTGGTCTTGTCTTCTTTCTTCGCCGCTGGCTTGCTGGCCTTCGCGCGCCCCTTGGCGGCAGCGGCCGGCTTGGCCGGCTTCGCCGGGGGCTTCTCGGCGGGCTTGCGGCTGAGGCGACGGCGCCGACCGACCTCGACAGGCTCCTCGGGCGGCGGGGCCTCCACCTTGACCTGCGCCTCAGCGACAGCGGCAGCCACCAGGGCGGCGTTGTAGCGGGCTATGAGCCGCGACTTGCTGCGGGCGGCGTTGTTGGCGTGGATGACGCCCTTCTTCTGGGCCCGGTCGAGCACGCTCACTGCCTCGCGCACGGCGGCCTCGGCCTCGGCGAGCGCGCCAGCCTTGATAAGGCCCAGGACCTTGGAGATGGAGGTCCGGGTGGCGCTGCGGACTGATCGGTTACGTACCTGCCGCTTCAGGGACTGACGGTATCGCTTCTCGGCAGAACGGGAGTGAGCCAAGGGGTCTCCTTTCCGGAAGAGTCTGCCACGTATGTTAGCGTCGGCGGCCCCTACTGTCCAGTTGTGCACTGCGCGGTGGAGACATCGGTGGCGAGATCAAGAAGAAGGCCAGGCTTAAGCCTGCGAGCGGGCGGGTAGGCCTGGCCTCCTGATTTGGGCCGTAGGGACAGAGCTTCAGCTCTGTCCGATTGGCTGCCTCCTACCTGACCCACCGCCTCTTCGCATACCAGCCGCCTGCGATAGCGGCGAGGACGGCCACAGCCAGCCCGCCAGCCAGAGCCGCGTGGCTTGCGGCCGACCAGCCAGAGCCCTCAGACGGCACGCCAGCCGGCTGAGACGAGGCGCCGCCAATGTCCGGAACCTCTGCTATACCGCCGACGGGGGGTGCCGCCCCCACCGCGCAGCACACCTTCGTCGGGTAGTCGCCGCTGCCGTCGCAGTCCGCCACGTGGGCGTTCGTCGTGCCCGAGATAGTGGCCAGGCAGGCGTAGCCGCTGCCGCAGCTCGAACGGTACTGGCAGTTCATTGCTGTGTCCGTGGCCGACAGGCACACCCGGGTGCCGTAGCTCAGGTCGTTGGAGGCGACGTGCGCGTTGTCGGTCGCCCACAGCCTGAGCACTGTGGCGTAGGACCCGCTGCACGACGCGCCCAGCCCCGTCGGGCCAACGCAGCAGACGGTGTAGTCGTAAGTGGTGGGATGGGCCTCCGCCGTCTGGGCGTGCGCGTTGGTGAGGCCGGACATCCGGAGGACTGCCACCTCGCCCTCGCCACAGGAGGCCTTCACGCTGCACATCAGGGTCGAGGACGCCGCCGCGCCGTGGCCACGCGGCAGCGCCTGCAGGAGCCCCAGGGCAACGGGGACGGCCGCCAGGAGCAGGGCCGCTGCCAGAATAACCGAAATCAAGCGTCTCATCGCACACCTCCTATGAAGCGCCGCCGCGCCGGTACGACGCCGACCGTAGGGGCGGGCCGTAGGGGCGTAGCTTTTCCGCCGAAGGCGGATGCGCCTCCGGCGCAAGCAGCGCCCGCGCCGACCTGGGCCGAGCTGAAGCTCGGCCCCTACTCATCGCCGGCCCCCTGCCAGCCGGCGCTGCACCAGCACCAGGCCGCCCAGGGCCAGCGTCAGCCCACCACCCAGGAGCAACCACGGGGTGGGCGGGCCGGAGGACGACGCCTGCGAGACGGCAGCGCTCACGTCGGGTCCCCCTTCCAGGGCCGCCACCCGCGCCTCCAGGCTGTCAAGCCGTTGCTGGAGGGTCGCGTTCTCCTCCTCCAGGCTAGCGATGCGGGCGGCCTGCTCCTGGGAGAGCTGGTAGAGCCCCTGGATGGCGGCCAGGGCCACGCCGTCGGCGTCCACCGTGCTGATGGCCGTCTCGCTCTCCCCCAGGCCGAAGGCGGCGTACAAGTCCTGAGCCATGGGCCCCATGTGGCGGATGGAAGCCTCCTGGGCCTTGTAGTTCCAGCTACTGATGGGGACTTCCGCCAGCCGCGCCAGCACCTCCCGTCCGTCCACCGGCGAGAAGTTGGCCTTGAGGTCGCGGCTGCTTGGCGTGGACCAGGAGCTGGAACCACCAGTCATATATTGGCCGCTCGAGCCGTCCCTGCTGGTGTACAGGTAGACGCCGCCGCCGGAGAAGACCATGAACGCGTTGGTGGTGCTGCAGTCGACGTGCTCAGGGGAGGTGCCGCTGTCGCCCCAGACGAAGCATCCCGGATTGTTGGCCCTGGCATGGTTGCCGGCGGCGAGGCTGTAATCACCGGCGGCGGTGTTCAACTCTCCTCCGGGGACCATGGCGCTATGCCCGCTCGCGGTGTTTTCCCAACCCCCGGCCACGGTGGCATAGTCGTAGCTGGCGGCGTTGTCCATGCCCCCGCACACGGTCGTACCCAAGTCGCTGGCAATATTGCCGCTTCCCCCGGCAACGGTTGCGCGGTGATCGCTGGCTGTGTTGGCCTCGCCCCCGCCCACGGTCGCGTAGAGGGCGCTGGCCGTGTTCGTCTGGCCCCCGCCAACCGTGGCGTGGCTGCCGCTGGCCGTGTTATTGTCGCCTCCGCCGACGGTGGAACGGTCGCCGATGACCTGGTTAAGGTGGCCACCGCCGATGGTGGCACCCCAGGCGCTCGCCGTGTTTTGCCATCCCCCGCCGACGGTGGCCCAGTCGTTGCTGGCCGTGTTGCCGCCGCCCCCGCCGACCGTGGCGTGGGTGCCGCTGGCGGTGTTGGTCTGGCCGCCGCCCACGGTGGCGGCTTCGCCGCTAGCGCCGTTGCTCTCGCCGCCCGCAACCGTCGAGCGGTCGCCTGTCACCTGATTCAAGTGGCCACCGCCGACGGTCGCACCCCACGCGCCAGCCGTGTTTTGCCAACCCCCGGCCACGGTGGCATGGTCATAGCTGGCGCTGTTGCCGTGCCCGCCGCCGATGGCGGCGTCCTGGGCGCTCGCCGTGTTGCCCCCACCCCCGCTGACAGTAGCATTGCTGGCGCTCGCAGTGTTGTTCTCGCCTCCACCGACGGTGGCATGGTCATAGGTGGCCGTGTTGCCGCCGCCGCCCGCGATGGCAGACTCACCGCCACTGGCGACGTTGCCGCCGCCCCCGCCGACGGTGGCACCCATGGCGCTGGCAGTGTTGTAGACGCCGCCTGCCACAGTCGCAAACCACGCATCATCGGTCGTGCCAGCGTTATCGCCAGCCTGGTTGTTGACGCCGCCGCCAACTGTGCCCCCTCGGTCCGTCACGCGGTTGGGGACGGGATCGCCGGGTGGGGGGCCCTCAGCGCCCCCTCCGCCGGGAATGGTGGCGCCCGACACTCCGTCGGTCACCCAGTTCCCACTGTAGCCGCCGATGACGTTGGGGCTCCACGGGTCCGGCTCCAGCCGCACGGCTCGTTGGCCGTTCACCCGCAGCTCCAGGGCCTGGTCGGCGGTGGTGCCCAGCCAGTAGGTGCTGCCGTCTATGCCGTGCCCCTCCACCTGGCTCCACTCATGCCCCGGATTGGGCGCCGCCGGGCTGGCTGATGCCGTCCCCGCCGCCAGCGAGCGCACGCCCAGGGCGGCCAGGAAGCCCAAGGCCAGCATCGCCAGCGCCACGCCGGCCGCCACCACTACGGGGATCCGCCTTGAGAGATACGTCTTCATCCTCCTCACTCCTTTCGCCCGCAGGCTCGGCGGCACTGCGAGAATATGGACTATCGGCCCTCCCTGGGCCGGGCTGAGGACCACCTTGAACTGGCTACCTGCTGATTGGGCGGGGGCTCGCTAGGCTGCGTCGCTCCGTCTCCCTACGGAGCGCACCTGTAAGAGTTGTGCGGGGCATCACCAGTCTACCACCCGTGTCAAGAGGGTCGTGTAGGGGCGGTTCGCGGACCGCCCCTACTGAAGGGGCCCGCGGCTGCATGCTATAATGGGCCGACCCTCGAACCTGCCTGTCGGCCCGCCTGCCGGACGGGCAGGCGGGCAGGCCTGCGGTGGCGGAAGACTTGGAGAGCGATAGAGCCCAGGCCCCCTGGTCCGGCCTCGCTGGCGCCGCCATCATCGTAGCGGCGGGTTTCCTGGGGAGCCGCCTCCTGGGCGTGGTGCGCAGCGTCGCCATAGCCGACAGCTTTGGCACCAGTCCCGAACTGGGCGCCTACTGGGTTGCCTTCCGCCTCCCCGACCTCATCTTCCAGTTGCTGGCCGGCGCCACCCTGGCCAGCGCCTTCATACCCACCTTCGCCCGCCACTTCACCCGTCACGGCGAGGAGGAGGCCTGGCGGCTGGCCAGCTCCGTCCTCAACCTCGTGGCCGGCGCCACCTTCGTCCTCGCGCTCCTGGGCATGCTCCTGGCGCCGGTCCTGGTGCCCATCATGGCGCCCGGCCTGGGCGAAGACACGGGCCGCGAGTCGGAGCTGCGCTCCCTGGCCGTGGACCTGACGCGGATCATGCTCCTCTCGACCATGTTCTTCTCTGTCAGCGGCATGTTCATGGGCATCCTCAATGCCCGTCGCCACTTCATCTATCCGGCCATCGCGCCCATGGTCTACAACCTGTCGATCGTCGTGGCCGCGCTGCTATCCCACAACGTGCGGGTGCTGGCGATAGGGGTCGTCGTCGGCGCCCTGCTGCACCTGGTCATCCAGTTGCCGGCCCTGCGACAGGTGGGCATGCGCTACAACCTGATAGCGAAGTGGCGCGACCCGGCGGTGCGAGAGGTGGGCCGCCTCATGCTGCCGCGCGTGCTGGGCCTGGCGGCCTGGCAGTTCAACTTCCTCATCACCGTCTTCTTCGCCTCCACCATCAGCGACGAGGCCATCTCGGCCGCCAACTACGCCTGGCTCATTGTTATGACGCCGCTGGGCATCTTCGGCATGGCCATCGCGACTGCTCTCTTTCCGACCCTGGCCGACCAGGCAGCCCAGGAGAGGTCCCAAGACATGCGCTGGACCGTCTCCAACGCCCTCCGGCTCATCCTCTTCCTTACCCTGCCGGCGAGCGTCGGGCTCATGCTTCTCGGCCAGCCGCTGGTGACCTTTCTCTTTCAGCGCGGTGCCTTTGGCGCCGCCTCCACGGACATCACAGTGTCGGCGCTCATCTTCTACTCGATAGGGCTCTTCGCACTGGGGGGCACCGAGATCCTCAGCCGGGGCTTCTACGCCCTGGGGGACACCCGCACGCCGGTGGCCTTTGCGGTGCTCTCTATGGTCCTGAACCTGATCTTCTGCCTCATCCTGGTGGTGGCTCTCCCCCTGGAGGTGCGCGGGCTGGCCCTGGCCCTGTCCCTGGCCAGCATCGCTGAGTTCTTCTTGCTCTTCCGGGCCCTCAGCCGGCGCATGGGCGGCCTCGAGGAGGGGCACATCATCTACTCGCTGACGCGGATGGCCGGGGCGACACTGCTCATGGTGGAAGTGGTAAGCCTCTTCGTCGTGCTGATGCACGCCTCCGGACACCTCAACACCGGCCACTTCAGCGATGCCTTTGCCGCGCTGGTCGGCGGCAGCCTCATCGGGACGGGCACCTACTTCCTGGCGGCCTATCTCCTGCGCAGCGACGAGATGGGCACCCTCCTGCGTCGCATCCCTGCCCTGCGCCCCAGTCAGGGGTAGGAGACCAGCGGCGGTTGCCTGAGGGTATAGTGTTTCAAGACACATAAGAGAGCCGGTCCGGCCTTCGTTCATTGTCCTGAGCCACCACATCTCTTTGATCCGCTGACTGCGCCGAGACTATACTGGTCGGAAGGCCCGGCGCATCAGGCCGGGCCCCTTAGCTATGAGGACGCTCCTCCTTCTCGCCAAGCACACGGTGCGGAGGTACAGCGACGACAACTGCTCGCTGCTGGCGGCGGCTATCTCCTACTATGTGCTCTTTTCTGTCGTGCCACTGACCATTCTCCTCGCCTCCATATTTGGGTTCGTCATGCGCAACGAAAGTACCCGCCAGCAGATGGTGGACCGCATCGTGCAGGCCACACCTCTGGAGCAGCAGCGAGGCGCGAACCTGGTGAGTGACACCATCAAGGGGGTGAGCCAGGTCAGCGTCCCCCTGACCGTGGTGGGGCTGGCGGGCCTGGCCTGGTCGGGCTCCGCCATGTTTGCGGCTATCCGCAGGGGCCTGAACATAGCCTTCAATGTGGAGAAGGGACGGCCGGTGGCCCAGCAGAAGCTGATAGACCTGGGGATGCTCCTGGGTCTGGCCCTGGTGCTTCTGATCTCGGTGGCAGGCACCGGCTTCTTACACGCGTTGCGGGCCAGGAGCCTCAACCTCCTGGGACCCTTGTCGGGCGGGAGCTCCCTTTTCTGGGAGGTCGTGCCCTTCCTGGCGCCGGCCGTGTTCTCGTTCTTGCTCTTCCTGCTGGTCTATCGCTACGTGCCCAGGGTCGGGCTAGGGTTCCGCGACGTCTGGCCGGGGGCCCTGCTGGCGGCCGTGCTCTTCGAGGCGTTGAAGAACGGCTTCGCTATCTACATTGACAACTTCGGCAACTACGACCTGGCCTACGGCGCCCTGGGCGGCATCCTCCTCTTCCTCCTCTGGACGTACGTCACGGCCAACATCCTCCTCCTGGGGGCTGAGCTGTCGTCGGAGTACCCGCAGGTGCGAGGCGGCTTCTACACTGAAGCCGGAGGGCCCCGCCGCCCGCTGAGGCGGCAGGCGCTGGAGTTCCTAAAGGGGCTCTTCGTTCACCAAGAGCTGGAGGCCGGGGCACCCCAGCCCCGCCGCAAACGGTAGAGCCGACTAGCAGCTTGTTGAGGAAGTTGCCGCTCGCCCTTCGACCCTTCGGCTTCGCTCAGGGCAGGCACGCTCAGGACGAGCGGTTCTTGGACCCCGCTCGTGGTGAGCTTGTCGAACCACGAGCGGCCCACTTGGGTTTATGAGCGCCCAGAGGGCTAGACCCGCCGCTGGACGGCGAGAGTGACCTGCTGGCCGTCCAGGGTGTGGGTCTCGACGTGGGCGCCGGGCGGTGGCTCGCTCTCCACCAGCTCCAGCGACAGCGTCTCCTGGCGCACGTAGTCGGCGAAGCGCTTCATGACCCGTCGCAGGGCTTCGCCACCCTGGTAGTAGGTGACAATGCGGTCGGCGATCTCGAAGCCGGCGTTGCGGCGCATGGTCTGGAGGCGATGCACCACCTCACGCGCCAGGCCCTCGTCGGCGAGCTCCGGCGTCAGCGCCGTGGCCACGACCACGACGTAGGCCGCCTCCTCGGCTGAGGCATAGCCCTCGCGGTCGACGCTGCTCACGAGCACGTCCTCGGCCGTGAGCTCCCAGCCGTCGATGCGCAGCGGCACTCCTGAGGCCACAGCTCGCGCCACCGACGCCGGGTCGGCGCGGCGCAGGGCCTCCTGGATGGCGCCCACCTGGCCGCCGTAGCGGGGGCCCAGCACTGACAGGTCGGGCTTCACCTCGTAGCTCAGGAACTCCTCCTCACTCTCTATCACCGAGATGCTCTTCACGTTCAGCTCATCCAGGAGGAGGGCCTGCAACCGCGACAGGGCTTCCGCCTCTGCGCGGCTCCTGAGCTTGACGTACAGAGTCGAGAGGGGCTGCCGCACCTTGATCCCCGCCTTGCTACGGGCCGCCCGCCCCAAGCTGACGATGCGCATGACCAGGCGCATGTCCTCGGCCAGACGCTCGTCCACCTGCGAGGGCTCCGCCTCCGGCCACGAGCTCAGGTGAACGCTCTCCGGCGCACTGGCGTCAACAGAGCGCACCAGGTTCTGGTACATCTCCTCGGCGATGAAGGGCGTGAATGGGGCCAGGAGGTGGCAGAGGGTGACCAGGCAGCGGTAGAGCGTGTCGTAGGCGGCGCGCTTGTCGGCATCGTCCTCGCTCTTCCAGAAGCGACGGCGGCTGCGGCGCACGTACCAGTTCGAGAGGTCCTCGACGAAGGCCTGGATGCGGCGGGAGGCGGTCATCGAGTCGAAGTCCTCCAGGGCGCCCATCACGTCCGTGATGAGCTGCTGGAGGCTGGAGAGGATCCAGCGGTCGAGATCGGTCTTCGCCCCATCAGTGGCAGCAGTGGAAGAGCTGGGAGTGAACTTGTCGATGCTGGCGTAGGTGACGAAGAAGGAGTAGGTGTTCCAGAGCGTGAGGATGAACCCGCGCCGGACCTGGTCGCCGATGTGCCAGCCGAAGCCCAGGTTGACGGCCGGGTTGTGGCCGAAGAAGAGCCAACGCATGACGTCGACGCCCATGCGCTCGGCCGCTTCCTCGAACCAGATGGCGTTGCCCTTGCTCTTGTGCATCTCCTCGCCGTGCTCGTCCCGCACGAGGGCATAGCTGAAGCAGGCCCGGAAGGGCTCGTGGTTCTCCAGCACGGTGCTCATGGCCAGCAGCGAGTAGAACCAGTTGCGGAACTGGCCGGGGAAGCTCTCGGAGATCCAGTCGGCGGGGAACCACTCGCGCCAGTAGTCGCGGTTGTGCCGGTAGCCCAGGGTAGAGAAGGGGACGATGCCGGCGTCCAGCCAGGGATTGCCCACGTCCTTGATGCGCGAGACCTTCTCGCCGCACTGAGGGCAGCCGATCTTGACGGCGTCTATCCACGGCCGGTGAGGCGAGTGGCCCTCGAACTCGTCCCAGCCCTCCACCGCGCGCTCACGCAGGTCGTCCTCGCTGCCGATGACCTCGACGTGGCCGCAGGAGCACTCGTAGATGGGCAGGGCGAGCCCATAGTAGCGCTTCTTCGAGATCATCCAGTCGTCCATGTTGGCCAGCCAGTCCAGCTCGCGAGCCAGGCCGAACTCCGGGATCCAGCGGATCCGTCGCGTGACGTCGGCGATGAGATGGCGGAGCTCGTCCATGGAGATGAACCACTCCTCCACCAGGCGAAAGACGAGCTCGCTGTCGCAGCGCCAGCAGACGGGGTAGCGGTGCGTGTAGTCCTCGGTGCGGTAGAGGAGCCCCTTGCCCGCCAGGTCGTCGAAGATGTCCCTGGTGACGTCGTTGACGTTGCGGCCGTCCAGCCAGGCGAAGCCCTGCAGGTAGTTGCCGAACTCGTCGAGAGGGGCGATGGTGGCGAGGCCGAACTCCTTGCCCAACTGAAAGTCCTCGGCGCCACAGCCGGGGGCGATGTGCACGATTCCAGTGCCCTCAGTCTCACTCACCTCTTCCCAGGCGATGACCCGGTGGACCACCCCCTGCTGGGCCGGCAGCTCGTCGAAGGGGCCGCGGTAGGTGAGCCCCAGGAGGTCCTTGCCGGCGACGTCGCCCAGCACCTCGTGGTCGCCCTGGACGGCGCCGAGGGCGGCCTTGGCCAGGCAGAGGATGTCCTCGCCCTGCCGGACGCGGACGTAAGTGAGGCCGGGGTGGACAGCGGCGGCCGTGTTCGAGGTGAGCGTCCACGGCGTCGTCGTCCAGACGAGCAGCGATTCGCCCGGCCTCTCGTTGAGCGGGAACTTGACGAAGACGCTGGGGTGGGTCAGCTCGCGGTAGCCCTCCGTGACGATCTCATGCTCGGAGAGCCCGGTGGCACAGCGCGGGCACCAGGGCATGACGTCGTGGCCCTTGTAGAGCCATCCCCGCTGGTGGCAGGTCTTGAGGAAGTGCCAGATGGTGTAGTTGTTCTCGTCGGAGTACGTGTAGTAGGAGTTGTCCCAGTCCATCCAGTAGCCGAGGCGGATGGACTGCTCCGTCTGAATCGCCGAGAACCTGCGTACGCGCTCCTTGCAGGCCTCTACGAACCGGGCGATGCCGAACTCCTCGATGTCCCGCTTGGAGGTGAAGCCCAGCTCGCGCTCCACCTCGACCTCAATCCAGAGGCCCTGGCAGTCGAACCCGTTCTGGTAGCGTTGCCGGTAGCCCTGCATAGTCTTGAAGCGCTGGTAGAGGTCCTTGTAGGCGCGGCCCCAGGCGTGATGGACGCCCATGGGGTTGTTGGCAGTGATGGGCCCATCGATGAAGGACCATCTCTTTGGGGAGGCTTCGTTGTGGTGCAGGTACTTCTCCACGGTGCCCTGCTCCTCCCACCAGCGCAGCAATTCGCGCTCCAGGGCTACGAAGTCTACCTTGCTGGGCACTGGCTTGAACATGGGAAGCCTCTTTCGGCCCGCGGCACGCCCTCCGTTAAGCGACAGGCCCGCCCCACGAAGGGACGGGCCTGAGCCCGCGGTACCACCCTGCTTGCCCGCTCGACCACCACTCGGCGGTCGGCGGCGGACCGCTCTTCCGGGGCACGGCCCTTTCGAGACGGGTTGATGCCCCTGCCCCTGCTAACGGCGGGCGTTCCGGCCGAGCCTAGTGGGGAGGAACTGGGAACTTGGAACTAGGAACTGTCTAAGGGTCTGTCCAGTTCCCAGTTCCTAGTTCCCTATTCCCCTTCGTCCTCCCGTTCGGTCGGCGGCTCGGGAGGGATTTTCCGCCGGCGCCACCGTGTCCGCTTCCACCTCGTCCGCCTCTGGCGGGCCTTCGGACTCGCTGGACGGCTCCACCGGCGTACTCGTCTCCGTCACAGCCTTTTCGCAGTCGATAGTGTAAGCGGCGGCTTCGGGCTATGTCAACGGCGGGGACGCTCCGCCCCACCGGCGCACCGCCTCCAGGTACAGCTCCCTCACACGCCGTCGCTGCTCCTCCGAGAGCAGCTCGCCGAAGAAGGCGAGCCGGTCTTCGAGATACGTCTCGGCGGAGGCGGCGTCCACCACGTCGTCGCTGGCCACCGCCTCCTCGATGAGGCCCCGCGCCAGGCGCTCCAGCCGCTCCTCCAAAAAGGCCCAAAGCCGCCCGACATCGATGCCTCCGCCTTCGCCCTGGCGGGCGAGGGCGCCGTGTAGCTCTTCGGCCCCCAGGAGGCGGGCCAACTGCGCGAGCTGGATGGGGCTGGGTATCTCTGTCATCGGGCGGCCTGCGCTTGCCTTTTGCCAGGCATCGCCAGAAGCGTGAGAGCCGGCCGCTGGGGCCGGCTCACGCCCGCTATGTGCGCCATGCGTCCGGACGCGATTCGCCTTCTAGGTCCGTCCCCGGATCTTCGTGTAGCAGGTGCTACAGTACACAGGCCGGTCGCCGCGGGGTATGAAGGGCACCTCGGTCATCATGCCGCACTCGGCGCAGGTAGCCGGGTGCATCTGCCGAGGCGTCTTGCCGCCGAAGCTGGCGAAGACGCCGTAGCGGACGTACCCCTCTTCGTCCTCCACGCTTCGCATGGACTTGCGCGCCGACCGGCAGGAAGGACAGCGTACAGGCTCGTTCTGAAGGCCCTTGGCGGCGTAGAATTCCTGCTCGCCAGCCGTAAACGTAAAGTTGTTGCCGCAGTCGCGGCACACCAGAGTCTTATCCGCAAATGCCAATGTTATCGCCGTCCTCTCCCCACCTGGGGACAATATTTGGCGGCCGTCCGACTAGTCGGGTACGGCCGCTTCTGTCGGCCCAACCCCGCGTCTGAACGCATTATACGACTGCTGGTCTCCCTCAGGCAACCACTGTGGTGTTTCAGGACATGTGAGACAGAGAGGATGAAAGAAGACGGCACAGGGCTTCACGCTTTGGACGGATAGCCGTTTGGAGGGATGTCCGCCCCTGCCCATCTGCCCATATTGATTGATGTCGGCCCCCTTCGGAAGGCGTAGGGAAGGGCGAGCGAGAGCTTAGGTAGAGGCGCCGCCGACAAGCGGGGAGAAGAACGACAGCCAGGTCCAGCCCCAGACGCCCAGACTGGGTAGGGAACAGGAAGGACAGCCTCCATGTCAACCCGCAGCCTTAGCCGAAAACAGGGGAGCCTGTCCACGGAAGGCAAAGCAGCGGACGACCCCTGCCGGGCCGAGGAGCGGCGCCCCGCCAGGAGGGCCCTACCCACTGCGCCGGTGCACCCCAGAGCTGAGAAAGGGCAGTGTGCCTACCGAAGGGCCAGCGGCTCCAACTCGACCGCTCACTGGGAGGCCCTGAGCCAGGCCTACCATCGGCTCACCCAGGCCTTCCTCGCCCAGCCCGCCGTTCCGCCCGTGGACGAGTTGGACGCTTTCAGCGCCCTGGCCGTCCGCAGCCACCTCTCTTCCCACGAGCTGGTGGCCCTCCACTACGCCACCCTCAACCAGCTCCTGGCCGGCGACGAGCGCTACGCCGCCGAGAGCAGCGGCGCGGCGCGGCGCGCCCTTATCAGCGTCCTCCTCCGCCTCATGGAGGAGCCCCGCCGGTCGAGCGGCGACATCGCGCCTAGCTCAACCGTCGATCAGCAGCCGCGCCAGCAGCCCAAAGTGGTCTGAGGGATAGAGAGCGGGGTCGTCGGCATGGGGACGGTTGAAGACCACCCGCGCTTCCATCACGCGTATCCCACGACGTGACACAAAGATGTAGTCGAGCGCGCCGGGGGCCTCCGGCGGCTCCGCCAGCAGCGGCGAGGGCCAGGTATAGTCGGGCTCTCGGCCCTGTGCCGTCTCGTGGGCAGAGAAGAAGCGCTGCTTCATAAGTGTTATGGTGCCGCCTTCGGGCAGGGCATTGAAGTCACCCACCACCGCTTGAGGCAGAGCGCGGTGTCGGGACATCCAGCGCAGAAGACGCCTGGCCTGCTGGCGCCTTATCCGCTCTGCTGCCACAGTCGCTGGATGATGAAGGTGGGTGTTGTAGAGGTCCAGGCGCACGCCCTCTCCCAGGTCCAGCAAAAGACGCTGCGCCACGCGGTCCATGCTCAGATAATCCAGCCCCTCGTGTTCCAGGACCGGCAGGCGGGTAAGGACGGCGATGGCCTGGATGGCGGCCTCACGCCCTGACTTGTTCTGATAGTAGGCTGTGTAATAGGGGGGCCCCAACCAGAGGTTCAGGCGGTCGGCCAGCCAATGGCCCTGATCGATGAGCAGGTCGACCTCCTGCAGGCCGATAACGTCGGGCGCCGCCTCCGCCACCTGCTCGACGACGAGAGGCGCCCGCTCGCCCCAGCGGCCTACGCGGTTGAACAGGTTAAGGGTCGCGATGGTGACTTCAGGCATCCTGTACCTCATGGAAGCGAGGGCAGACTGCCGCCGGCCCGCCCCCAGTTGAAGCCTCTAGTGGCCCCCTTACGGCACGATGAGGGCGCGAGTGATCTTAGACTTCTCGGCGCCCGCCGCTTTCCACTCCGCCTCTTCGAAGGCCTTGTTGATGTCATCCAGCTTGTACTTGTGGGACATGATCTTGTCGAAGGGGTACTTGTTGCGGGTCCTCACCAGGAAGTCCAGGGCCTTCGGGATGACCCAGGGGTCATACGTGGCGACGCCGTAGATGCGGCGGCTGCTCGCCACGATCTGCGCGGGGTCGAAGGGGGCCGTGTTGCCGATGCTGATATTACCCATCTCCAGCAGCGCACCCCCGTTGCGCACGAACTGCGCCCCTTCTGCGAAGGCCTCTGGAATCCCAACCAGTTCCGCCACGACGTCGGCGCCCCGCTGGCCGGTGAGGGCCAGCACCTGCAGAAAGCGAGCCTCTGGCGTCGTGTGCTCCCTCATGTCGATAACGAGGTCGGCGCCGAACTGCTTGGCCGCCTCCAGCCGCGCCGGGATGCCGTCGATGCCGATGACGCACTCGGCGCCCATCTCCTTGGCGACGGCGCAGGCATTGAGGCCCAGGCCGCCCAGCCCCTGCACCACCAGCGTATCGCCGAACCTGAGGCCAGCAACTGACAGGCCGTAGGTGACCTGGCAGAGAGCGCAGTTGACGGGGGCCACCACCTCATCGGAAAGCTCGTCAGGCACCTTAAACACCCAGCCGCCCGGCTTCAGGTAGTAGTACTCGGCGTAGGCCCCCGAGAAGCGACTAATGCTGGGCAACATTCCTATGAGCTTGCTGGGGCAGGCGGAGAACTCCCCTTTGCTGCACTGGTAGCAGCGGTTGCACGGGTAGAAATAGGAGTAACAGACGCGGTCCCCCTCCCTAAGAGGGCGGCCGAGGGAGTCAGTGCTGATGTTGGCGCCTAGCTTGTAGACGCGCCCCGTCATCTCGTGGCCCACCACCTGGTTGACCATGAGGGCGAAGAGAGGCGAGTCGCCGCGCCAGAAGTGGAGGTCGGACCCGCAGATGCCGGCCATGCTCACCTTGATGACGATGCCGTCGGGCTCCGGATCGGGTACGGGTAGCTCCTCGATCTGGTAGCCCTTGCCGGGCCCTAGGAAGATAGCCGCTTTGCCGTTCATATGTGGAACCTCCTCGCCAGGGGAGAGCAAGTGACAGGCAGCCGGTTTGGAATGCAGGGACGCCCGTATCTTATACCCAGGTGGACTAGTGTCAAGCAAACTGTGGTGGCGGCTCTACATCAATCAGTGTGGACAAGGTTGAGGATCCTTAGCAGAAACGTCCTGTCGTTCCGGTAGCCGTAGGCCCTCCGTTTCAGGACTTTGACCCGGTTGTGCTTCCCTTCGACGACCGCGTTCGTCAGGGGGTGGCGCCAGTAGTTCAGCACCTCCCTGCGCCACCTCCGCAGCGTCGAGGCGGCACGGACGAATGGCGGCAAGCCGCTCCCCTGGGCGTCGCAGACCCACGCCCCAAGCACCGCCTGGGCCTCCGCCTCTGTGCTGCAGCGATATACTGACCGCAGCCCTTCCTTTAGGGCCCATGCTTTCGCGAGTGCCGGGTCCGCTTCGAGCGCCGCGACCAGCCGTCTGCACTCCGCATCGTTGAGGCGCTCTACTCCTCGATGTAGGAGCCAGGCGACGTTGCCGCGCTGCCGGCGGCCGCCGCGCACCTCGCGCAGGGCGCGCCCGGCCAGGGCCAGCACGTGGAACTTGTCCGCGACGCAGGCCGCGTCCGGGAGCACGAGCTGGACAGCCTGGCGGTATGCTTCTGAGAGGTCCATAACCACGGCGCGCACGGTGTCCCGTGGTGCGTACCGCTCCAGCATCGTCTGCACATCGCCCTGCCGTTCACCGGGGACGACGGCGACCGGATTCCGGGTCTCGAGATCCCACAGGCCTGTCCACATTCTGCTCAGGCGACGCGCGCAGAAGCCGTCCAAGCCAAGGAAGACATGGGGTCTTTGCGCAGAGGCGATGATCGCGCGCTCCTCTAGCCAACTGCGCTGCACCAACCCCTCGCTTACCCTCTCCTCGTGAGCCACCGACCGCACCGTGGCGTCGTCCGCCCGCTGCGCTACCGTGCGCCGTAGGCGCCGCGTCGTCCGCCGGCACCGTCCACATGCGGGGTCGGTCTCCATAAACACCTTACCGCACCGCCGGCAGCGGAACCGACGCTTCCACACTAGCACCCACACCGGCTTTCCCCACAGCTTCGCGTCTCGCTTGCGCTGGCCGTGCCACTGGTGGACCTGCCAGGTGGAACGACGGCAGCCAGGACAAGGCGCCTCCTCATTCCCGTAGCGCGCCACTATCTCGATGTGGTCCCCCCATTCCTGCGCTCCCAACACCACCAGCCCTGGGAGCCGCAGCCGAACCGTGATAGCATCAGTCAGCACCTGACCTCCTTCCTGTGCCCGAGCTTTAGAGTCAGCCCTAGGCTACAGGAACGGCAGGTGCTATTTGCTAGTCCCTCTCAACTGTATCCACACTAAAGAGTGTAGAGCCCTCGATCTGCCTCCATTGACGAGCCGACCGTGGGCCGTGTAGCATGGCTCCGGCCAGTAGTCGCCCAGGAGGTATCTTAGCCATGAGACGATTCGGTTTTGCTCCGCTGGTGATCATCGGCGGTCTGATAGCAGTCGCCCTGCTGCTATCGGCCTGCGGGGGGGAGGAAGAGACCAAGACGCCCACTGCAGCTAGCCCCGGCGCGTCCCCAGCCGCAGCAGAGGGGGACAGGACCGGCGTCACCGACACACAGATCCTGCTGGGAACCCACCTTCCTATCAGCCAGACCGTCGCAGCCGCCTACGCCCCCATCAGCGACGGCATGCGGGCCTACTTCGACTACATCAACGACGTGGAAGGCGGCGTGTACGGCCGCAAGATCAAGGTCGTGGTCGGCGACGACCACTACAACCCGCCGGACACGGTGGAGGTGACCCGCAAGCAGGTAGAGCAGGACAAGGTCTTCGCCATCATCAGCGGACTCGGTGACGAGACCCACAGCGCCGTATGGAAGTACCTGGAGGAGAAGGGCATCCCGGACATGTTCCTCGCCACCGGGCTGCACAAGTGGACAGAACCCCCGGTGAAGACCCGTTTCGGGGGCATCCCCGACTACCTAATCGAAGGCCGCATGCTCGGGGCATACGTCGCCGAGCACTACAATGGGAAGAAGCTCGGCATTCTGCGCGAGAACAATGAATACGGTGTGGACGGCCTCCAGGGCGTCAAAATGGGCCTGGAAGGCAGCGACGTGGAGATCGTTGCCGACGAGAAGTGCGAGGCCACCACGGCCGACGTGGCAGCTCAGACCCAGCGCATCAAGAACGCCGGGGTCGACGTCGTGGTCTCGGTGGCTGGGCCGGTCCAGTCCGCCAGTCTGGTGAAGATGGCCCGTGAGGTCCTGGCCTGGGACGTGCCCATCCTCGTCAGCGGCGTGGACGTCAGCGACATCTTTATCTGGCTGGCTGGCGCCGAAAACGCCGAGGGGATTATCAGCGTTGTCTTCGGCCATCAGGTGTACGAGACGGACATCCCGGGCATTCAGAAGCACATCGAGATCATCAAGAAGTACGCCACGAACGTTGAACCGAGCAATTTCACCCTGTACGGCGCCACCACCGCCGAATTGATGGTGGAGAGCCTCAAGAGGGCGGGGCCGGACCTCACCCGGGAGAAGCTTGTCGAGGCCGCCGAATCCATCCGCGACTGGATGTGCTCCGTCTGCCTGACGCCGATAAACATGACCCCGACGGACCACCGCCCCTTCGAGATCGAGGTGTACAACAAGGTGGAAGGCGGGAAGTGGGTGGCCTTTGGTGAGCCCGTAGACTTCGAGACGACGAAGGACTAGGAGACGGAGAAAGCCTGTCCCGGGCTCGTTCACCTCGGACGCCACTTCTGCCGGCGCCTCACCGGGAGATTCCTAGCGCCGCCCGCGGCCGTCCGCTATCATTTCGCCGACCGTAAGCACTTCTGAAGAGTCTGTTGCCAATGCCTTCTGTCCTGTCACCCTGAGTCCGCCCAGGCGGACGAAGGGTCTGGGGCAACCAGATTCTTCGTCCGCCTCTGGCGGACTCAGAATGACGAGGCTGGCGCGAGGCGCTCTTCAACGGGCCTTGAAGGCTTCGCCACAAGAGGAGAAGGACCTTGGGCGTCGCTGAGGCCGCGCCGGGGAGGGTGACGTCACCGTGGGCGGCCGTAGCCGCCCTCCTGGAGCGGGCCCTGGACTTCGACTTCACGCGGCCCCGCGCCTTCCTGGCCCTGGGCGCCGTCTACGTGGCCAGCAGAATCCCCTGGCTGAACCTGGGCTACGGCACCGACCCCGATGCCTGGCGGGTCGCCCTCTCCGCCCATCACCTGCTCGACGCCGGCGAGTACCTGCCCTCCCGCCTGCCCGGCTACCCCCTGCACGAGTTCGTCACCGTCCCCCTGGTGAAGGCCGGCTGGTTCTGGACCAACCTGTCGACGGCGCTGGTGTCGCTGCTGGGGGTCTACATCTTCGCCCGCCTCGCCGCCGACCGGCGGCTGCCCGCGCGGGGCGCCCTCACTGTCGCCTTCGCCTTCGCGCCGCTCCTCTGGATCAACAGCGTCACCACCATGGACTACATGTGGGCGCTGACCGCCATCCTGGGGAGCTACTGGCTGACCACCAGGGGCCGGCCCGGCCTGGCCGGGGCCTGCCTGGGCCTGGCCGTCGGCTTCCGCATGACTTCGGGAGCGGTGGCCCTGCCCCTGGGCCTCCTGCTCTGGCGAGAAGGGCGCACCCGCGACCTGCCCCGCTTCCTCGGCGCGCTGGTCGCCGTCTCGCTGCTGGCCTACTCGCCGGTCATCGCCGTCTACGGGCTGCGCTTCCTCAACTTCTACGGTGCCTCTGTAACCTGGCAGTCCTTCCTGAACCGGCTGGGGAAGGACGCCCTGGGCATCCTGGGAGCCCTGGCCGTGCTGGCCGGCCTCGCCTTCTCCTGGCGGAACTTGCGCCGCCTGCCCGAGGACCTGCGCAGCGACCCCCACGTCCTGGTGTGGGTTGCTGTGGTGGTCCTCTACTTCGTCTCTTTCGCCCGCCTGCCCCACGAGATCGCCTACCTCATCCCCGTGTTCCCCTTCGGGCTCTTCCTGATGGCCCGCTACTTCCGGCCCGTGGCCCTGTGGGCCGCCCTGGCCGTCATCCTCCTGGCCGGCTTCGTGGACATCACCTCGCCGGGGGACACGGTGAATCTCGACACCTTCGCCAACGCCCGCCTGGGCGAGGGCATGCTCCTCTCCGACCTGGACACGCTGCGCAACCAGATGGACTTCGCCGATGAGGTGTGGGAGGCGGAGGTGCCATCCCACTCGGTGGTGCTGACGGGCTTCATCTTCCCGGAGCTGACCGTCCTCCACCGCGACGAGCTCCGCTTCGGCATCCTGGACCGCGACTATGGCGCGATCAGCATGCTCTCTGACCGGGGCGAGGCCGTGGACGAGGCGCGGGACATCCGCTACGTGTGGCTGCTGAAGTACGACGACTTCCTGACCCTGAGGCAGCAGGGGTACCGCTTCTACTACGTCGTGGACGCCCGTCGCAGCACGGCCGGCCTCTTCGACTACCGGCCGCCCTACTTCGGGGCGAAGAAGCTGGACTTAGAGAGGGAATCGCCCTCGGCAGGCAAGGGGGCGGCGCAGACGCAGCGTTAGCAAGCTGCTGAAAAAGTCGCCGCTCGTCCTGAGCATGTCGAAGGGCGAGCGGTTCTTGAGTCCCGTTCCCGGTTCCTAGATTCCGCTTGTGGTGAGCCTGTCGAACCACGAGCGGCCCACTTGGGTCTATCAGCGCCCTGCTAGCGCCGCCGCAGTACGAGCACGGCAGCGCCGGCGAAGGCCCCGGCAACAGCCACAGTCACCGCAGCCAGTATCACGAGTGCCGTGACCGGCACGCCTCCGCTTTTCTCAGCGGCCACGGCCCCCTGTTCCGGCGGTGCCTCCCCGGCACCGAAGGGGGTGATCTGAGGCAGCGGCGTCGACGAGGGCCCCTGCCCTCCCTCGATGGCACGCTCCGGGAGCCCCACGCTCTGGCGCCAGGCGTTCTCCAGGCCGTCCTGGTCGAAGCCGTAGACCTGCATCAGAGCGTCATCCGTCCGGTTACCTTCTCGGAACGCGGCCAGCAGGTCGCGGAACTTCGCCTCGCCGTACTCGTCGATCAGGAAGCGCACGATGCTATACGACTGCCCGTAGAAGAGGCTGACGTTGCCGTTGCTCTCGCCGACGCTGGCGGAGGAGAGGCTGCGGATGGAGAAGACCCGGTTGCTCTTGATGGCCGCCTCCAGGGCACTCGTCATTTCCGCCAGCGGCTGGGACTGGCCATAGACGGCGACCCCCTCCTGGAGCCAGGCAGGGAGGCTTCCGAAGGGGCCCCTCACGGCCCTGCGCATGACGATGTGGCTCAGCTCATGGCGGAGAATGTCCGGCGCGAAGGCGTCGTTGGCCGCCACCGCGGTGTCAGAGACCACCACCTCGCCGAGAGTGATAACCCCGCCCTCCGGCGAAAGCTGGCCAGCCAGGAGCACCGGCTGCATGTCCTCGGCGCTTTCGTAGAGGAAGACCTTCACCGGGAAGTCCACCTCGGTGCCCAGAAGGCTTCCCATGCGCTCCAGGGTCTCCCGTCCGACGCTAAGCAGGTTCCGCACGTCGCCCTCGGAACCGGCGTAGAACCAGACCGTGAGGCCGCCCTCGGAGAGGCTCTTCCACTGGAAGCGGTCGTCCTCGTACATGCAGCGGCCGGGATCCGTTTCCACGGTGCGGCCAGCCTGGTCCTTGATCTGCCAGAAGTAGGTGATCTCGACGCCGGGTATGAGGAAGTTGCTAACGGTGCTTTTCAGCTCGAAGGTGCACTGGACGCTGGTGACGCCGGTGCACTCAGGCACGGCGTAGGCCTGGCTACCGTCGGGCGCGATGGCGTAACGGAAGCGGACCTCTTTGATAGGCTCCTCGCTCTCGAAGTCCAGCTTGAAGATGATGCCGTTGGGGAAGTCGTTGCGGGCCTCCTGGGAGCGTACATCGACACCCTGCTGAGCCCACCCCAGCAGCGCCGGCCACAGGGCCCAGACGATGGTCACCGTCGCCGCTAGCAGGGCCAGGCGTCTCACTGTCCGTCCCCTCCCAGGGTGTGCTTTAGGTAGGCGGCCAGCAGGCCGTCGATCTCGCCCTCGAGGACAGCGGCGGCGTCGCTGGTCTCGAAGCCCGTGCGGTGGTCCTTGACCATCTTGTAGGGGTGCAGAACGTAGCTGCGGATCTGGTTGCCCCAGCCGGCGGCCACGTGCTCGCCCTTGAGGCGCGCCTGTTCCTCGGCCTGCCTCTCCAGCTCCCGCTCCAGGAGACGCGCTTCCAGCACTTTCATGGCCGAGCTCCGGTTGCGGTACTGGGAGCGCTCATTCTGGCAGGTAGCGATGATGCCTGTCGGTAGGTGGGTGATGCGGACGGCCGTGGCGTTCTTCTGCACGTTCTGGCCGCCGTGGCTGCTGGCCCGGTAGACGTCGATGCGCAGGTCGTCGGGCTCAATGACCACCTCAGCGCCCTCCTCGGCCTCAGGCATCACCTCCACCAGGGCGAAGGAGGTGTGGCGGGCGTGCCCGGCGTCGAAGGGTGAGAGGCGCACCAGGCGGTGGACGCCGCGCTCGCTCTTCAGGTAGCCGAAGGCGTGGGGCCCCACCACCTCGACGGTGACGCTCTTCAGCCCTGCCTCCTCGCCCGGGGCCAGGTCCAGCACGTCGGCCCGGTAGCCACGGCGCTCGGCCCAGCGCAGGTACATGCGGAGGAGCATCTCAGCCCAGTCCATCGACTCGACGCCGCCGGCGCCGGCGTGGATGGCCAGGATGGCGCTGCGGCCGTCGTAGGGGCCGGAGAAGGAGAGTTCGAACTCCAGTTGGTCCAGGCGAGCAGCCAGGGCGTCCACGTCCGACCTCAGGTCGGCGATGAGGGCCTCCTCCTCTTGGGCGCCGGGCAGCTCGGCCAGCTCGCGGAGCTCGCGCAGGCGGGCCTCCAGGCCGCGCCAGGTCTCCACCTTCTGGCGGACCTCGGCCAGGCGCTTCATGGTCTCCTGGGCAGCCTGAGCGTCGTCCCAGAAGTCAGGCCGCGCCGACTCCTTCTCGAGGCGGCGAAGCTCCTGCTCGGCGGCAGGCACGTCAAAGACGCACCATCGCGTGCGATATGCGGGCTTCCAGTTCGGCCAGTTTGTCCTTCAACTCCTGCATGGATACTCGTCACCTCTTGCCGCGGATTTCCTCTTGAGTCCCAAACAGCGACATCTGACGGTCTGCTTCTGCCGTAGGCTTAGCCGCCGCCCCGCCTGAGGCGGGCCCGCCCGCCACCTGATGGGCGAGGCGCGTCGGCTCCGGCAGGCGCAGGCCCCGGCAGCAGCGCAGCACCCAGTCCGCCGCCTCCGACAGCCCGATGCGGTGCCCGACGGAGACGTAGATGGGATTCACCCCGTCCCGGGTGCGCAGCACGGCGCCGATGACCTGACCGCCGTCCCGCAGCTCGCTCTGGGAGCCGGCGGCCCACTCGGGCTCGGCGTGCTCGCCGCAGAGGCGCGACTTGGCGCAGCCGATGGCCGGCACGTCCAGGAGAAGCCCCAGGTGGCAGGCGATGCCGAAGCGCCGCGGGTGGGCGAACCCCTGGCCGTCCACCAGCAAGAGGTCCGGCTTTCGCACCCGCGAGAGGGGCTCCAGGAGCACCGGCGTCTCCCGGAAGGAGAGGAGCCCCGGTACGTAGGGAAAGGTCACTTCCGCCTCTACCACGGCCTGCTCTAGCAGCTCCAGACCGGGGTAGCTGAGGACGACTACGGCTCCGCGAGCGGGGGCGCGCCCCGACGGGCGCCCGTCCGGGCGCCTGCCCTTCTCCAGGACGGAGATGTCCACCCCGGCCACCGTGCGCACCTCGCCGGGGTCGCCCGAACACACCACCTGCGAGGCCAGCCGCCTCTGCGTGTCCATGGCCTCCGGGATGCTGAGGTCCCAGCGGTGTAAGGTTCGGATCTCCATCAAGAACATTATAGCCGGGTGCTCATCGTTGCCTCTATGCGGGGCCATGCTATGATGTCGCGAGATCGGCCACGAAGAGGCCTGCTATGAAGGCGCCTGCTATTCTCCTCACACCATCGCGGGCCGCTCACCTGGCGGCCCTGACCGCTGCCGCCCTCCTGCTGGCCGGCTGCGGCATCAGCCTCGGCGGCGGTACCTCCTCCGAGCTCTTCTCGAAGCTAAGCATCCAGGGCGAGCCCGTCGTGGGGCGCGAGATGATCCTGGCGGTCAGCCACGAGCAGCGCTACCCGCTGGCCGTGGACATCAGTTGCTTCCTGTTGCAGCCGGGCCGCAACCGGCGACTCCTCGGCCGCGACACGCTGCCCGCCAACCCCGATACCTCGGCGGAGCCGACCCCCGTCGCTGGCGCCAGCACCTTCCGCTTTCGAGTACAGAGGTCCGGTCGTTATATGGCCCTCTGCAACACACCTCTGGACTCGGATAACTTCATCAGCAAAGAGTTCCGGGTGAAGTAGGGGCGCTTGGCCGAAGTAGGGGCGCTCGGCCGAGCGCCCCTACCCGAACGCCGCCAATCGCCGCAGGGCCTCCAGCCGGTCGCGCTGGCCGAGGCGGGCGCGGGTGAGGGCTGCCCGAAGGGTCTCGACCGTGCGGTCATAGGTGGCGCGGTCCACCGGGTAGGGGTGGCCGTCCTTGCCGCCGTGGGCGTAGCTGTAGCGGACGGGGTCGCGAAAGCTGGCCGGGGCACCGTAGACAAGCTCCGACACCAGCGCCAGGGCCCGCACCGTCTTGAGGCCCACTCCCTCGGTGCCCAGCAGGGCCTCGAAGCCCTGGGGCTGCCCCTCGTAGGTCTTCAGCAGGATCTTCTTCAGGCGGGACGGGTTCACGTCCGACAGCAGGACGTGGTGGCGATGGGGCAGGTCGAGCTGCTGGAGGCGCTCCAGCTTCCCGACAACGCTCTCGGGCTGCTCGCCGGCGACGCGGGCGCTCACCTCGCGCGCGCCCTCGGCCTCGCGCGCCACCATGTTCAGGACTTCACCCCGCTCGTCGCAGCAGATGGCGTGGTGGGGCTCGCAGACGAAGTCCTCCACCGTGGTCGAGAGCCAGTGGTAGCGACGCGCCCAGCGGGTGTCGGGGTTCATCCCCTGCTGGATCACGCACCAGGCGCCTGAGGCGGACTCGCCCGGACGGGCCCGCCAGTGGCGGGTCTGGCCGCTGGCTGCGGGCGTGAAGACGAAGGTGTGGTGGTAGATCTGGTAGCCGTCTTGGAGCGCGGCGCTGTCCACCTTGGCGGCCATGCGCGAGGAGTAGATGAGCGGCGCCGGGTCCAGGCCCAGGCGGTCGCCGAGGGCCAGCAGCTCCTGCGGCGTCCGGCGCGACGTCTTGCCCTTGCCTCCCGCCACGTAGAGACCGGTGTCGGCCCCCAGGTCGCGCAGGCCCTCCTTGAGGGCGCCGCAGACCGTGGTGGTGAGCCCGCTGGAGTGCCAGTCGAAGCCCAGGGCGCAGCCGAAGGCCTGGAACCAGAAGGGGTCAGAGAGACGCTGGAGGACCTCCTGGGGCCCGAACTCCTCCACCAGCACCAGCGTGAGCTGGCGGGCCAGTTGGGTCATGCGCTGGAAGAGCCAGGGCGGCGCGGCCCCGTAGTGGAGCGGCAGGTGGGCGACGCCGGTGCGGGGCATGACTACGTGTCCTCAGGTCTCCAGCTTGAAGACGCGGACGGCGTTGTCGCGGAGGAACTTGCGGCGGACGCCCTCATCGAGGCCCAGGGCGTCGACCTCGTCGACGCAGCGCTTCAAGGGGAGCATCGGGTAGTTGGTCCCAAAGAGCACCTTGTCCTGGCCCCGCTTGCGCAGGTAGCGGGTGAACGCCTCAGGGTAGCGCGAAGGGACGTACGCCGAGGTGTCGATGTGCACGTTGGGGTACTTGGTGGCCACCGCGATCATCTCCTCGGTCCACGGGTAGCCGATGTGCCCGCCGACGATGACCAGCTCCGGGAAGGTGAGCGCTACCTCGTCGATGTACGGTATGGGGCGGCCGGTCTCCGAGCCCCGCAGCGGGCCCGTGTGGCCGGTCTGGTAGCAGAAGGGGATGCCGAGCTCGATGCACTCCGCGTACAGCGGGTAGTAGTGGCGGTCGTTAGGGGGCAGGCCCCAGAGCCAGGGGACGACCCGCAGCGCCTTGAAGCCCAGGTCGCGGACGCACCTCCGGAGCTCGCGCACGGCCTCCACGGGCCGGAGGAGGTTCACCGCCGCCATGCCGGCGAACCGGTCGGGCCAGCGCGAGACGATGCCGGCAACCTCGTCGTTGGTGATGATGGGGCCGTCGGGCCCCCACCATGCGCTGAGCAAGGCGAACCCCACGTTGGCCTCGTCCATCTGCTCGATGGTCGTCTCGATGGGGATGCTGGGGACGGGGCCGGTCGCGCCGGCCCACCGCCGGAGCGACTCGAACATGGGGGCGTTGAAAAAGGCCTCAGCGCCGGGCTGCATCCAGGCGTCTATGGCTTTCACGTCCTCTGCCACTCTGGCCCTCCTCGCTCTAACAAGACCCTAGCCCTCGCCGAGCCCGTCGGACACTGACACCCGCAACAGATGCTAAAACTTATGTTCGAGGCCGTCAAGGGATTTCAGAAGAGTGTTGGGCAAGCGACGTGGCCGAGGCCAGAAGGCCTCGGCGGGCTGCTCTGGTTGGGCTAGAAAGCCACGCCTACCAGGCCCGAAAGCCACCCGTAGGGACAGAGCTTCAGCTCTGTCCTGGGCCGAGCTGAAGCTCGGCCCCTACGGAATGAGTGATCCGCCGCCTCTTGAAAGACCGATGCGTTCTGTCGAGGAGCGTAGAGCCCCGCCTATGCCCGGAAGTTCATCGTGTAGCCGAGGAGGCCGCGGACGTGCTCCAGGGGCTCGAAGCCCACCGCTCGGCAGAGGTCGCGCACGCTGTCCTCGAGCTGGTAGTCGGGGTCGGTCAGGGTCTCCGTGATAGAGAGCACGCCGCCGCGCCGGAGGACGCGCCGCAGTTCCCGCAGCGCCTGCGGCCGGTCGGGGATCTCGCCGAGGACGGCGACGAGGTAGGCGCTATCGACACTGCCCTCGGCCAGGGGCAGGCGCGTGGCGTCGCCCAGGATGAGGCCGGCGTTGATCACACCCGCCTCGCGCAGGTGTCCGGACAGCTCGGCGAGCATCTGCCGCTGGATGTCGAGGCAGAGGAGGCGCCCGCCGGGGCCGATCATGCGGGAGGCCTCGACGGAGAAGTAGCCGGTGCCGGGGCCAACCTCCAGGACGGTGGCGCCGGGCTCGACGTGGGCGCGCGCCAGCGTGCGCCGCACCGGGTGGATGAGCCCGCGCAGGGGATTGTGCAGAGTCCCCGCTTCGGCGAAAGGCATCGGGCCGCGACGCCGGTATCGTGCGATGTGCCACCCAACGATCTCAACGGTCGCCGCGACAAGCAGCATCCGGACCAGCAAGCGCCGCAGGAGCCTCATGCAGCCTAGCCCTCTTCCACTCCCGCCGTCCGCTCGGCCGCCAGCACCGTGTTCCAGAGCAGCATGGCCACCGTCATGGGCCCGACGCCGCCCGGCACGGGGGTGATCGCCGCCGCCTTCTCCGCCACGGCCTCGAAGTCCACGTCCCCCACCATGCGAAAGCCGCTCTTGCGGCTGGCGTCCGGCACCCGGTTGTTGCCCACGTCGATGACCACAGCCCCCTCGCGCACCATGTCGGCGGTGATGGCGCGGGGGCTGCCCATGGCCGCCACCAGGATGTCGGCCTGACGGGTGATGGCGGCCAGGTCGCGGGTGCCCGTGTGGCAGATGGTGACGGTGGCGTTGGCGCCGGGCCGCTTCTGCATGAGGATGGCGGCCAGCGGCTTGCCGACGATGTTCGACCGCCCGCAGACGACGACGTGCTTGCCGGCCGGGTCGTGGCCGCTGCGCAGCAGGAGCTGCTGAATGCCCGCCGGCGTGCAGGACAGGAAGGCAGGCTCGCCGCGGAGGAGGAGGCCCATGTTCACCGGGTTGAGGGCGTCCACGTCCTTATCGGGGTCGATGGCGCGGGCGATGGCGTCCTCGTCTATCTGGGGCGGCAGCGGCGTCTGCACCAGGACGCCGTGCCAGGCGGGGTCGGCGTTGAGGCGTCCGACGAGGGCCAGCAGCTCCTCCTGGCTGACCTCGGCGGGCTGCCGGATGGTCTCCGAGCGGATGGCGATGTCCTCGCAGGCCTGGGCCTTGGAGCGCACGTAGGAGATAGAGGCGGGGTTCTCGCCCACCAGCACGAAGGCGAGGCCGGGCGTCACGCCCCGCTGCCGCAGGCGCTCGACGCGCTCGCGGAGCTCAGCGCGTATCTCCTCGGCCACGGCGCGTCCGTCGATGATGGTGGCGGTCATCTGGTTCTCCGGAGGTTCGGGGACAATCCGCCGCTAGCATAAGGCCCGCCCCGCCCACCGTCCAGACCGCGACTCCCTGTGCTACAATCCTTGCTGCCATGCCCAACCTCGCCGTCGGCATCGACATGGTGGAGATTGACCGCGTTCGCCGCATCCTGCAACGCTTTCCCCAGCGCTTCCTGGAGCGCGTCTATACGCCCGTCGAGGTGGCCGTCTGCCGCGGACGCGTCCACGAGCTGGCGGCCCGATTCGCCGCCAAGGAGGCGGCCATGAAGGCCCTGGGGACCGGCGCCCGCGGCCTCGCCTGGCGCGAGATCGAGGTCCTGCCCAACCGGCGCGGCAAACCCCTCCTCTACCTGTACGGGCGCGCTCGGGAGCGGGCGGAGGAGATCGGCCTCCACGGGCTGGACGTGAGCCTGACGCACACCCGCCAGCACGCCCTGGCCGTCGTCGTCGGCGTGCAGGAGAGTGGCATCGACGAGCCGGGCGTGGCCCGCGACCGGCTCCTGCGCTGGCTCCAGGAAAGGGGTCGCCTGTGAAGCTCGTGACCGCCGAACAGATGCGCCGCATCGACAAGCTCTCCGCCGAGGTCGGCGTCGGCACTGACGCCCTCATGGAGAACGCCGGGCTGGCCGTGGCCCAGGAGAGCTGGATGGCCCTGGGCACCCTCCATGAGTGCCGTATCGTCGTCCTGGCCGGCCCCGGCAACAACGGCGGCGACGGCCTGGTGGCCGCGCGCTACCTGCACGAGTGGGGGGCTACGGTGCAGGTCTACCTCCTGAAGGCCCGTGGCGAGGACGACGCCAACTACCGCCGTCTGCTGGAGGCGGGCGTGTCGCTGGCCTGTGCTGAGGACGACGCCGGCCTCGCCAAGCTGGACGCCGCCCTGGCGGAGGCCGACCTGGTGGTGGACGCCCTCCTGGGCACCGGCGCCGCCCGACCCATCGGCGGGCGCCTGGCCGAGGTGCTGTCGCGGCTGGCGGCGGCGCGGGCCCGGCCCCGGCCTCCGATACTCGTGGCCGTGGACGTCCCGGCCGGCCTCGACTCCGATACCGGCGCCGTCGACCCCCTGACCGTGGCCGCCGACCACACCGTGACCCTGGGCTTCTCCAAGGTCGGCCTGCACACCTACCCCGGCGCCCGCTACGCCGGACGCGTGCAGGTGGTGGACATCGGCATACCGCTGGCCCTCACCTCTGACCTGCCCTACGAGCTGATGACGGCCTCGGGCGTGCGTGCCCTCCTGCCGGCCCGGCCGCCCGACGCCAACAAGGGCAGCTTCGGGCGGGTGCTCGTCGTCGCCGGCTCCGAGAACTACGTCGGCGCCGCCCACCTGGCGGCGGCCGCTGCCTACCGGGTAGGCGCGGGTCTGGTCACCCTCGCCTGCCCCCGCAGCCTGCACCCCATCGTCGCCTCGGCTCTGACGGAGGCCACCTACCTTCCCCTACCGGAGGAGGAAGGGGGCCTGGCCCGCCGGGCCGCCGACCTCGTCCTGCGCGCCGTCGAGGGCTACCAGGTGCTGCTCGTGGGCTGCGGCCTGGGCCAGCGGGGCGCCACTCAGAGCTTCGTGCGGGCCCTTCTCTTCTCCCTGGCTGGAGAGCCGCCGCCTGCCGTCGTCGTCGATGCCGACGGCCTCAACGTCCTGGCGAGGACGCCGGGCTGGTGGCGGGAGCTGAAGGCGCCGGCCATCGTCACGCCCCACCCAGGGGAGATGTCGCGCCTCTACGGCCGGCCCATCGCCGAGGTCCAGGCCGACCGCCTGGGCTGCGCCGTCGACTGCGCGCGGGAGTGGGGGAAGACGGTGGTCCTCAAGGGCGCTCACACCGTGGTGGCCTCACCCGATGGTCGCGCCGTCCTCAGCCCCTTCGCCAACGCGGCTTTGGCCAGCGGCGGCACTGGCGACGTGCTGGCCGGCGCTCTGGCCGGCTTCCTCGCCCAGGGCCTTTCGCCCTTTGAGGCCGCCGTCTGTGGCGTCTACGTGCACGCGGCGGCGGGCGAGGACGCACGGCGGGAGATGGGCGATGCCGGCCCCGTCGCCGGCGACCTGCTGCCGCTGCTCCCCCGCACAATGAAGGAGCTAAAAGCCGTGTAGGGGCGACCCTCGCGGTCGCCCGTCACCGCGACGCGGGAAGCCCGAATTCATTGAATCGGTGCTGGCCAGGGCCCGCGCGGCCAGTGGCCTCTTCTAGCTGGACTCGGATGGCGACGGGATTCCTTGTGAGAGCCTGCCCCCGTAAGCCGAAACCCTTGAGGCTTGAGCACTGGCCCTATGCATGGGTCGTCCTGGGCTGTCTGGCCGCAGGGCTGATAGGGTGCACCCCAGCAGGGGTGTCCCGGGTCGTGGACGGAGACACCATCGATGTCGTCCTCGGCGACGGGTCCCAAGAACGAGTGCGTCTCATTGGTGCGGACACGCCGGAGGTGTACGGCGGCGTGGAGTGCTACGGCCGTGAAGCCAGTAGCTACGTCAAAGCTCTTCTCCCGCCTGACACCGTGGTGTTTCTGGAGGCGGACGTGCGCGATAGAGACAACACGCCAGAGCATCGGCTCCTACGCTACGTATGGGCGGACATTGACCCGTCCCGAGGGGGCTTTGAACTGTTGGACGAGCAGCTGATCCGGCTCGGGTATGCGACCTATTACGACAAGGACAAGGTTGACGTGAAGTACAAGGGACGGTTGCTGCAGGCTCAGGCGTCGGCGCAACAGGAAGGCCTGGGCCTTTGGGCTGCTTGTCCGCCATCCACCCCGACACCGACTCGCACTCCGAGAGCTACACCCACACCTACACGAACACCCAAGGCGGGACTACCAGAGTGCACGAGGACCGACTGCAACTGCGACGACTTCGCGACGCGGTCAGAGGCCCAGCGCGTCCTAGACGCCTTCCCGGGCGATCCGTTCAGCTTAGACCCAGACGGGGACGGCATTCCATGTGAGAGCCTGCCGCCCTAGGTTCTCCTCTTCTAGTGGCTTTGAGGCCGTGCTATAGTACCAGGCGTACGGCGGGCAGAATCGCCTGCGAAAGCAGTAGGGGTCGCCGGTGCAAGCAGGAGCTCCCACCCTGGTCGGCGGACGCCGCCGCTGGCGTCTGCGCACCGGCGAACGCACCGACGCCTTACGTTCCAGCGACTACCCTCCCCTCCTCCAGCGGCTGCTCGCCAACCGGGGGGTACGCACGCTCGATGAGGCGCGTCGCTTCTTGCAAGGCGCGCCGACCCCCCCGGACCCCCTGCTGCTGCCCGACATGGAGCGCGCTGTCCAGCGTCTGTGCCTCGCTCTCCGCCGGCGCGAGCTGGTGGCCGTCTTTGCCGACTTCGATGTCGACGGCGTGACGGCCGCCGCCCTCCTCACCCAGGGGCTGGAAACTCTCGGAGGCCGCGTCCTCACCCACATCCCGGACCGCTTCCGAGAGGGGTACGGCCTCAACACAGACGCCATCGATCGGCTGCGGGCCCAGGGGGCGGAGCTGCTGCTGGCGGCCGATTGCGGCACCAGCTCCCTGGCCGAGGTGGAGCACGCCCGCGCCCTGGGGATGGATGTCCTCATCGTGGACCACCACGCAGTGCCAGAGCGGCTCCCCCCGGCGCAGGCGCTGGTGAACCCGAAGCTGCTCGGCTCCGCTGAGCCCGCCTCGAGGCCGGGCCCCAACGGGCCTCCGCCTGGGGACATGCCCAGTCGGGCCCAGCAGAGTGGCCCCTTCTTCGGGCTCGCCGCCGTGGGGCTCGCCTACCAGCTCATGGCTGCCCTCCACGAGGCCCTGAACGTCGCCTTCGAGCCCGACGAGCACCTGGATCTGGTGGCCCTGGGCACCGTCGTCGACATGGCGCCCCTGCTGGGCGAGAACCGGGAGTTGGTGCGGCGGGGCCTGGCCGCCCTGGCGCGGACCTCGCGGCCGGGGCTGCGCGCCCTGATGAAGGTGGCAGGGGTCGGCCCGGGGCGCCTCGATACCGAGGCCCTCTCCTTTGCCCTGGGGCCACGCCTCAACGCCGCCGGCCGCATCGCCAGCGCCGGCCTGGCCTACGACCTGCTCGTCGCCCGCGACGAGGGGGAGGCAACCCGCCTGGCCCAGCGCCTGGACGAGCTGAACCGAGAGCGCCAGCACCAGACGCAGGAGGCCCTCTCGCTGGCCCAGGGGCTTTGGGGGGCCGAGGACCCCCGGTCGCCGCTGGTCATGGTGGGGCACCCCGCCCTTGGCTCGGGCATCGTCGGGCTGGTGGCAGCCCGGCTGGCCGAGGACCTCTACCGGCCGGCCGTCGTCTACGAGCGGGGTGAGAACACCAGCCGGGCCAGCGCCCGCAGCATCCCCGAGTTCGACATCGTGGGGGCACTGCGGGCGTGTGCCCAGACGGACGCCGGGCTCTTCCGGCGTTTCGGCGGCCATCGACAGGCAGCGGGCTTCACAGCCGATAACGACGCCCTGCCCGCCATCAAGGAACGGCTCCTGGCGCACGCCGCCCAGGAGTTGGCTCCCCGGGATCTGGCCCCCACCATCGAGGTGGATGCGCCCATGCCGCTGCGCGCCCTGCGTGCAGCCGAGATCCAGGGGCTCGGGTTGCTGGCCCCCCACGGCATCGGCAACCCACGACCGACCTTCCTGAGCCGGGGCGTCACCGTGCTTGAGTGCCAGGCGGTGGGCAGCGATGGCCAGCACCTGCGCCTCAAGCTGCGCGATGGACCTATGGTCTGGCCGGCCATCGCCTTCGGCATGGGCGAAGTGCTCTCCGCCCGCTATGCGCGTCTCTGTCCGGGCGGCTCCGCCTCAAGCGGAGGTGACAGCCAACAACCCGCGCAGCCGGCTGGGGGGCTGCCGCAGCCGGGAAACCTCATCGATGTGGTGTACGCCTTCTCGGCGGACCGGCGCCGCGGCGATAACCTAGAGCTGGAGGTTCTGGACTTCCTGCCGTCGCCCTAGGGGGCCGCTGGAGAGCAACGGAGGGAAACTTGGCACGCTACCGGGTCTGTCTCGAGGTGGGTGAGAACGGCACGTGCATGGCGCACGTGCCTGAACTCATCGGTTGCTTCGCAGTGGGGAGCACGCGAGAGGAGACCTTGGAGCGCCTGCGCAGCGCTATCACCGAGTATCTGGCCTGGCTGGCCGAGCACAGGGAGGTGCCGGTGTCCTCCGCTGAGTCGGACGAGGTGGAGATCGAAGTGGTAGAGGAGGTATCTACGCCGGCCAGCTACCCGCGCAAGCCCGAGGAGCCCGTGGCCTTCTTCGCCGCTGACGGGGAGCTCTTGTCCTACCATGACCTGCAGACGGTCGTGCGGCTCATGGAGCACGCCCGGCGCGACCTGCTGGAGTTTCTCAGGGACGTGCCTGAAGGCCTGCTCCACTGGCGGCCCGGGCCCGACGAGCCGTCCATCGCCGAGACGCTGCTACACATGGCCCATGTTGAGGCGAACTACCTAGCTCACTTGGAAGAGGAGCCGCAGCAGCCGCCCTTCCCGCAGCTAGCGGCCGTCCGCAGTTGGGCCTACCATCGCCTAGGTCGGCTGACGGATGCAGAGCTCTCACGCCTCACCACCCACCGCGACGAGAAGTGGTCGGCGCGCAAGGTGCTTCGCCGCTTCCTCGAGCACGACCGGGAGCACACAGCCCATATCCGCAGCCTGCTGGCCCGCTACCACCGCGATCTGTCCAGCAGCTAAGTGTCCCTTGCGGCTGCCAGGGGCCTACGCTAAGATCGCCCTTGCTCGGCTCAGTAAGGGAGACAGGACTTCATGAAAGAATATCGGACCGAGGAGATACGCAACGCTGTCCTGGTAGGGCACGGCAGCACCGGCAAGACCGCCCTCTCAGAGGCTGCCCTCTATGTGGCTGGGGCCATCAACCGCCTGGGCAAGATCGAGGACGGCACCACGACCTCCGACTACGACCCAGACGAAGCAAAACGCGGGTTCAGCATCAACCTTTCCCTCCTTCCTTGCGAGTGGAAGGGAAACAAGCTCAACCTCATCGACACGCCTGGGTACGCCGACTTCGTCGGCGAGGTGAAGGCCGGGATCAGGGCCGCCGACGTGGCCGTGCTCGTCGTTTGCGCTGCCTCCGGCGTCCAGGTCGGCACCGAGTCGGCCCTGGGCTTCATCGCTGAGCGCCAGCTTCCCACCATCGTCTTCGTCAACCGCATGGACCGCGAGAACGCCGACTTCACGGGGACGCTCAGCCAGCTTCAAAAGGCGCTGGGCAAGAAGTGCGTGCCCGCCCAGGTGCCCATCGGGGCCCAGGACAGCTTCGAAGGCGTCGTGGACCTGGTGAGCATGAAGGCCTACAGAGGCGAGAAGGCCAGCGAGGGCGAAGTGCCTCCCTCCCTGGCCGAGACGGTGGCCCGCTACCGAGAGCAACTCGTGGAGGCCGTCGCCGAGACCGACGACGCCCTTATCAACAAGTACCTGGAGGGCGAGGAACTCAGCGAGGAGGAGCTGCGCCGGGGCCTGCGGGCCGGCACCGCCTCCCGCTCCATCATTCCCGTCTTTAGCGGCTCGGCCACCAAGACCATCGCCATCGGGCTGCTGCTGGACGCCCTCGTCAGCTACGCGCCCTCGCCCAAGGACATCGGGGAAGTAGTGGCGCAACAGGGCCCCTCAGGGCCGGAGGCGAGGCTGTCGGCGGACCCCGGGGGGCCGCTAGCCGCGCTCGCCTTCAAGACGGCCGCCGACCCCTACGTGGGTAAGCTGACCTACCTGCGCGTCTTCAGCGGCACCCTCAAGTCAGACTCCCAGGTTCTGAACGCCGGCAAGGGCAACTCGGAACGCATCGGGCAGCTCTTTATGGTGCGGGGCAAGAGCCAGGAGCAGGCGTCGCAGGTGGTAGCCGGCGACCTCGGCGCTGTACCCAAACTGTCCGAGACTGCCACCGGCGACACCCTCTGCCAGCGAGAGAAGCCCCTGGTGCTGGCGCCTATCGCTTTCCCGGAACCTTACTACTCCGCCGCCGTCCACCCCAAGAGCAAGGCCGACCTGGACAAGATGGGCTCTGCCCTGACCCGCATCGCCGAGGAGGACCCGACGCTCCGCGTCCACAGGGAACATGACACCTTCGAGACCATCCTCTCCGGCCTCGGCGATTCCCACCTGGAGGTGGCGGCCGAGAAGATGCGCCGCAAGTTTGGCGTGGACCTGGAGCTGACGCCACCCAGGGTCCCTTACAAGGAGACCATCACCGCCAGCGGCTCCGCCGAATACACACACAAGAAGCAGACGGGAGGCCACGGACAGTACGCCAGGGTGACCATCCAGCTAGAACCCCTGCCCCGGGGCAGCGGTTTCCAGTTCGTGGACCGCATCGTGGGCGGTGTCGTGCCCAGGACGTACATACCGGCCGTAGAGAAGGGGGCGCTGGAGGCCCTGCAGGAAGGTGTCCTGGCCCACTACCCCCTCATCGACTTCAAGGCGACCCTGGTCGACGGCAAGGACCACCCGGTTGACTCCTCGGAGATGTCCTTCAAGATCGCCGGTTCCGCCGCCCTCAAGAAGGGGGCGCTGGAGGCCCAGCCGGTGCTCCTGGAACCCATTGTCAACATGGCCATCACCGTCCCTGAGAGCAATACGGGCGATATCATGAGCGACCTGAACAGCAAGCGGGCCAAGGTGCTGGGCATGACGCCCCAGGACGGCAACAGCATCATCGAGGCCCAGGCGCCGCTGGCCGAGGTCCTGCGCTACGCCACCGACCTGCGCTCCATCACCCAGGGCCGCGGCAGCTACCGCGTACAGTTCAGCCACTACGAGGAGGTGCCCGCGCACATCGCCCAGAGGATCGTGGAGCAGTCGCGAAAGGAAAGGGAAGGCTCCTGAGATAGGGGCTCGGCATAGGGCATAGGGCACAGTACATAGCCATAGGGCGCGGCCTATGCGCTATGCACTATGCACTATGTCCTGCGGCTCATCCCCCGCCGTCGCCCTTCTCCTCGGCCTCGCCCTCGCGCGCTTCGCCGTCCTTCCCACTGCGCCGCCAGAGGTCCTGGAAGTCCTCGCCTCGAATGGCTCGCCCGATCTCCTCGCGCTCGGCGGTGAGGAGCTCCTGGAGGCAGGCCTCGACCTGACGCATCAGCTCGGGGTCACCCACCTCGGCGAAGCGGCTCGCAATGTGGTCCCAGACGCCCAGGCGTAGCAGGCTGCCCACGTACTTGGGCCAGGGGATGATGGTAACGCTCTCCGGCTTGGGGAAGCGGGGGCGCAACTGGCGCAGGCTCCGGAAGCGCTCCTCCGGCGTGGCGACCATGGGCACCACCTTGATCATGGGTCTATCGATGTCCGAGCGCCGGTTGTCGATGAGCAGGGTCTTGCGCAGGAGAGGGAAGTAGAGAGACACCACCTCCGCCGTATCCAGGTTGCGGTTCACCTCGGCCAGGTCGATGCGAAAGTCAGAGTCCATGGCTGGCGGAGGGACCCCGCACCCCCTAGAAGGTACCCGCCCGGCCTGCCTGCCGGCAGGCAGGCCCACCCGGATTATCTTATCGAGGGGGTGCAGCCCCCTCGAGCTCCCCCGGCTAGGAGCGTGCTGATCAACCCAACTGGGTCACTCGTGGTTCGACAGGCTCACCACGAGCGGAATCCAGAAGCCGCTCACCCTGAGCCTGCCTGCCCTGAGCGCAGTCGAAGGGTCGAAGGGCGAGTGGCCACTCTTTCAGCAGCCTGCTACTGCTGGTCGGCGTCCACGATGCGCAGGAAGCGGTGCTTGCCGACGCGGATCACCGTGCCGGGCCTCACGTTTATGGTAGGCCCACGAGCGACCTTCCCGTCAACCTCTACCGCTCCCCGAGCGGCCAGTCGGCGCGCCTCACTCATAGAGATGCCGAGGGAGCGGGACAGCAGAGTCATCAGGAGCACAGGCCCGCCCTTCCCAAGGGGCGGAAACGGCTGCGTGCCGAAGAGGTCCTTTGGCATGTCTGGCGGCGCAAACGGCAACTCCGACCACGGCACCTCTATTGCGCTCTCTTTCGGCGCCTCCCGCCGCTGGAAGACCCGCTCGAACTCCTGCTGCGCCGACTCGGCCGCCTCCACACTGTGGTACTGGCCGACGATCTCGCGGGCCAGGCGCTTCTTCAGGTCCATGGGGTTGACGGAGCGCTCCTGGAGCTGGCGGCTTATCTCCTCCAGTTCCTCGGCTGGGACGCGCGTCACCAGCGTGAAGTAGTTCACGATGAGGTGGTCAGGCAAAGACATGACCTTGCCGTACATCTCGTCCGGCGGGTCGGTGAGGGCGATGTGGTTGCCCTGGGTCTTGGACATGCGCAGGCGGCCGTCGGTGCCCACCAGGATGGGGACGCAGACGGGCACCTGGGGCCGCTGGCCGAAGGCGCGCTGAAGGGTGCGGCCGGCCATGATGTTGAAGAGCTGGTCGGTGCCGCCGACCTGCACGTCGCAGCGGAGGGCGACGGCGTCGTAGCCTTGCATGAGGGCATAGAAGAACTCGTGCAGGTAGATGGGGTCGCCCCGCTCGCGGCGGAGGGCGAAGTTCTCGCGCTGCAAGAACTGGCCCACCGTGAAGTTGGAGGCAACCTGAATGAGGTCGGCGAAGGTGAGCTTGCCTAGCCAGTTGGCGTTGTAGTCGATGATGGTGCGCTCAGGGTCCAGGACCTTGAAGGCCTGCTCGGTGTAGGTGCGGGCGTTCGCCTCCAGCTCGTCGGGCGTGAGGATCGGCCGGCGGCTGTCCTTGTCGCTGGGGTCGCCCACCAGGCCGGTGAAGTTGCCGATGAGGAAGACAGTCTCGTGGCCCAGGTCCTGGAACTGCCGCAGCTTGTACATGGGGACGGTATGGCCCAGGGTGAGGTCCGGCGCCGAGGGGTCCACGCCCAGGTAGACGCGAAGGGGGCGCCCTCCCGCCAGGCGCTCGCGCAGCTCCTGCTCCATGGCGGCGCGGATCTGCTCGTCGCCGTACTCGACGCCGCGCATGAGCAAGCGCATCTGCTCATCGACGGGTAGCATGGCGCTCCTCAGTCCTCCTGAAGGGCCGCCTCAGCAGCGGCCACGTCGCGCCGGATCTGGGTCTGGAGCTCCTCGGCGCTGGCGAAGCGCCTCTCCGGGCGCAGGCGCTCCAGCAACTCGATGCGCAGGTCATGACCGTAGAAGTCGTTCCCCTGGTAGTCCAGCAGGTACACCTCGATGGTGCGTTCGCCCTTGTCGAAGGTGGGCCGGCGGCCGATGTTGGTCACTGCCTTGTAGCGTGCCTCCCCCAGATAGGCCCGCGTGACGTAGACGCCGAAGGGGGGCAGGGCGCGGTCGGCGCCGACAGCGATGTTGGCAGTGGGAAAGCCGATGCCCTTGCCACGGCGCGCCCCCTCTACCACGGGTCCACGCAGGGAGAAAGGCCTCCCCAGGAGCTCTGCCACCCGCCGCATGTCGCCCTCGCCCAGAGCGGAGCGGACGGACGTGGAGCTGACCACCAGATCGCCCTCGGTGAAGGCCTCCAGCACCTCCAGTTGGTAGCCCATCTCTCGCCCCAGCTCGCTCAGGACGGCCACGGTGCCCTCGCGGCCGCGGCCCAGGGCATGGTCGGGGCCCTCCAGCATGAGTCTGACCCGGAGCTCTTCCACCAGGAGCTGCACGAAGTCGCGGGCCGAGAGTTGGGCCAGCTCCGAGGTGAAGGTCACCGGCGCCACGAAGTCGACGCCGGCGTCGCGCAGCAGCTCGATGCGCTCCTCCAGGCTGCACAGGTAGGCGATGGGCTTCTCGGGGTGCAGCACCTGGAAGGGCGCCGGGTGGAGAGTAACGACGCCGCCGGCCACGCCCAGGGTACGGGCCCGCTCCTGAAGACGGTCCAAGAGGTAGAGGTGGCCGCGGTGAACACCGTCGAAGACGCCGACGGTGACGGCCGTCTCAGTGCCGGGCGCCGCCCGGGCCAGCTCTTCCGGAGCCAGGATCACGGTTTCGCCTCGCTGCCGCTAGGGCCCCTCATCTGCCGGAAGCAACTGCACATCCTACAGTGCACCCTTGACCGCCAGCAAGTTGGCTTCGGGCGTCTGGGGCGGAATAGAGCAGCCCGGCGCCAGCAAGAAGCGGCGGCCACCCGTCTCCGAGAGGGCCTGGCGCACCTCCGCCGCCACATTTTCGGGCGTGCCCTGCGCCACGGTGGCGACGCTCACGCCGCCCATGACGGCGCGCTGGCTGCGGGCAAGGCCCTCCTTGAGGGTGGGGTTGCCGGGCTCGCCGGCCGCCCAGTTGATGGCGTGCACCGGATAGTCGGCCAGCAGATCGAACATGTTGCGGGGCCGGCAGACGTGGAGAACGTTCATCTCCGCCCCTTGCACAGCCGCCAGCACCCGCAGGTCATACGGGCGGCCGAACTCCTGGTACTGTTCGGCCGTGGCGTTGTCATAGGTGCCCCACTCCACCGTAGCGAAGAAGATGCCGCTGGCACCGGCCTCCGGGCAGGCCCGGCCGTAGGCAGCCAGGGTATCGGCCACGGCGGCGAGGGCGCCGTGGAGGGCCTGGGGCGCCTCCCGCATGTAGCGGCGAACAGCCTCGAGGTCACCGTTGGCCAGGCGTCCAACGACAGCCAGGGGCGAGAAGACGGTCTGGATAAAAGGGGCCTCTCCCGCCAGGCCACGGCCGATGAGCCGTAGAGCCTCCAGTTGCTCGGCGAACGGACCCCGGCTCACATCGAGAGGCTTGATCCTCTCCAGGTCGGCCGCGGACTTGAGCACGAAGTCCACCACCTCCGGAGGGCGGGTCGCGCTGCCAGAGGGCCGGTAACGGCACCCCCAGGCTTCGGCGTAGTAGGTGGCCCGGGGGTTCACCTTCATGTAGTCCCAGTCGAAGCGACGGAAGCTCTCCAGCATAGCGTCGGCAAGCCCCTGAGGGGTCCACTCCCGGAGGAAGTCATGGCCCCAGAAGCTGGCCGGTACCCGGTCGACGGGCTTGCCGGTCAGGGCTGCCGTCACCCTCTCGCGCTTGTTCATAGGCTGGAAAGATCGCCGAAAAGGAGAGAGGGGGAATTCCCCCTCCCGTTGTCTGGGGTCTCGGTAACTGGCATACTAGCACAGCCCCGAAGCAGGTTCAAGACGAGCCTGCCGGGCCAGCAGACAGGCCCATGCGTACCAGCTTCTCGCTTCGCTGGCCGCCAGCCCTCCTCTGGGCGACGGCGATCTTCTACCTTTCCTCCCAGTCGCGCCCTCTGGGGCGGCGCTGGCCATCTCGACCCTCGGCGCTGGCCCACGTGTTCGAGTTCGCCGTGCTGGCGGCCCTCCTGCACCGAGCCCTGGCCGCCGAGCCGCGGCGCCGGCAGCGGGCGGTCGCACCGGCCTTCGCTCTCACCGCTCTCTACGCCGCCAGCGACGAGGTGCACCAGCTCTTCGTGCCGGAGCGGACGGCCAGCCTGGCCGAGTATGGGCTGGACCTGCTGGGGGCGCTGCTGGGCTTGTCGGTCAGGCAGTGGTGGGTTCGGCGACATCGAGAGGAAGAAGCCTGATGTCGCCAAAGAGGCGCTCCTGCTCAGCGGCGACGCGCTGAGCCTTGATGAGCTCCAGCACGGCCAGGAAGGATACCACCACCTCCAGCCGTGAGCGGCAGGTCGACACCAGGCGTCGGAAGCTGAGGTGCCCCCTCTGGGCCAGCGCAGCGAGTATCTCCTCCACCTTCTCCTGGACGCTCACCTCCTGCCTATCGATGGTGCCCGGCTCCTCCTCGGCGGGGAGCCGTTGCAGGGCTTCGCGGAAGATGCGGCTCAACTTGCGCAGGGTGACGCGATCAAGGCCCAGGGAAAGCGGCACATCGGGCGGACTGCTCAGGCGGGGGTAGGACCGCAGCCCCTGGTCCTCCCGCTCGCGGAGGGCTGAGGCGGCCTCCTTGAAGCGCCGGTACTCGATGAGGAGGCGGGTGAGCTCCTCCCCAACGTCCTCCTCCTCGCCCTCCTCGGGAACGCCGACCTCGCGAGGCAGGAGGGCCCGCGACTTCAGCAGCAGCAGCTTGGCGCCCACCGCGATGAAGTCCGCCAGGAAATCCATGTTGATCTCATCCAGGGAGTGCAGGTAGGACATGTACTGG
>Ga0315296_10000202_pt1 | contig 55948 bp, 56 predicted proteins | sample YL17G14_18_MG_FD_203921 | JGI IMG/M metagenome (GOLD analysis project Ga0315296, IMG submission 203921) | Sediment microbial communities from Yellowstone Lake, YNP, Wyoming, USA - YL17G14_18 | ecosystem: Environmental > Aquatic > Freshwater > Lake > Sediment | place: USA: Wyoming | collected... | reverse complement strand
GCGACCAGCGTGTCCTCCTCTTTGTTAAACTCAAGGAGGGACACAGTCTAACCGATGAATTGCAAAATAAAATTAGAAAAAACCTTCGGGAAAACGCTTCACCACGACATGTTCCGGCGAGAATTATTGCCGTGCCAGATATTCCTTACACGCTCAACATGAAAAAGGTGGAAAGCGCCGTCACGAACATAATACACGGTAGACCAGTGTCAAACAGAGACGCCTTAATTAATCCCCAATCACTGGATTACTACGAGAGCATTATCTCCGACCTGCAAAGGGATTAATACTATCTCAACATTTGAAGAGACAAAAAACCTACGCTAGTGGCATCTAGCTTTAAAGAGGATGCTTTAGTCAGAAAGTACATGGCTATCAGTGAGAAGGCGGGCATCCGCAAAAGGTACCCACCTTCTCACTGGTTCTAATAGCCTTCGGTATCAGCCCTAATTCTTACTTACCGATTCTGAACATTTTTGTGCCACATACCGGGCAGACACCCTGAGTTGCCGGCTTGCCATTTTTCATGGTTATCGGCCGGGCGTTCTTCATTTCCCTCTTGGCGCGGCACTTAACGCAATATGCTTGCATTGGCTCACCTCCATTTCTATGAAGGATAAAACATTCCCACGACTATGTCAATAGCCTTTATGGGTGAACAGTAAAACTTCTAGTCTGGCTTTCCGCCTTGCCAACTAACTCAGTTTATTAGTATGATACAAGGGAGCGGGATGAACGATATCATAATTATTGGCGCCGGACCTTCTGGAAGCTATATCGCTCAAAAGCTGAGCCATCTTGGCTACACGGTTGTTGTTATTGAAAAGAGGGCCTCTCTTGGTAATGACACCTGTTGTACTGGCATCGTCAGCCAGGAGTGCCTAGGAACGTTTGCCTTTGATAACAGCCTTGTTCTGAGACAGGCTAGCTCGGCGAAGTTCCTCTCCCCGTCAGGGAAATGCCTCAGACTGCGCCGGGAAAGTCCCGTAGCTGCCGTCGTCGACCGGGCTCGCCTTGATATGAGCCTGGCAAAACAAGCCCAGGAAAGCGGTGCTCGTTATCTTTTCGGAGCTAGGGTGAGCGACATCTTGCCCAAGGCCGGTGCTGTTGAGGTGAGCATAGACGGTCAGCGTCAGGAAACAGTTCTTAAAGCTAAAGCAGTCATCATCGCTACTGGCTTTGACTCAACATTAACCGGAAAGTTAGGCTTGGGGAAGATAGAGCAATTTACCCTTGGTGCTCAGGCAGAGGTAGACACAAACGGAGTTGATGAGGTGGAAGTTTATTTTGACCAGAGCCTGGCTCCGGGCGGTTTTGCCTGGCTTGTGCCGACCACAAACGGTAAGGGCTTAGCCGGCTTACTTACCCGGTATCAAGCTGATTTCTGTCTCAAAAATTTGCTGGGTATCTTGTTGGCTCAGGGTAAGATAACGTCCAGTGAGACAGAGCCCCACTATGGCATTGTCCCGTTAAGACCTCTGCCTAAAACCTATGCTGACCGGGTTTTGGTGGTTGGTGGGGCGGCGGGGCAGGTGAAGCCAACCACCGGCGGTGGCATCTATTACGGGCTTTTGTGTGCTGACATAGCTGCCGAGGTACTTCATCAGGCACTTCTGGCTGATAATTTCTCCGCCACTATCCTTTCCACCTACCAAAAGAAGTGGAAAGCCAGGCTAAACCGGGAAGTAACCATCAACTACTGGGCGCGAGCCTTGCTTACAAAGCTAAAAAACGAACATATAGACTACCTGTTCCACGTCGCGGGCAAAAAGGGGGTGCCAGAAGTTATCGCCACCACCAAGAATTTCTCCTTTGACTGGCACAGTCGGCTCCTGCTCCAGATGGCATCCTACTTGATACCATTTGTTAAGGCGTCAAAGACCTCATAATTCAGAATTGGGAACGGCAAGGAGGCGACGATAGGCAGACTAAGTACGCGGCTGCTAAGGGCAAAGGAAGTTTTGCAGACAGAAGGACTGCTCTCATTGCTCACAAGTGGGACTGCATACCTCGTGGGGCAATTCTTTAAGTACGAAACCTACTACCTCTATGAACATACACTAGCTGAAAGAAATGAGGCTGACTTTACGCCTAAAATTCAGGACTTCACTTTCAAGATAGTGGCGACGAAACAGCAAGCCGATGAGCTGGCGGCTGGTCTTAACTTCGACTCACATCTCATCACCACCAGGCGGAGACTAGATAAAGGGGCAATAGCCTTCTGTGTTTGCGTTGACCGTGAGCTTGCCCACATCGGCTGGGTGGCTCTGAGTAAGGAAGCTAAAAATGCTATTGACTCGCTGCCTTACCATATTGACTTCGCCAATAAACAGGCTTGGACCGGAGCCACCTGGACAAACCCCAAATATAGAGAAAAAGGTCTTATGGCCTATGGCTATTTTAAGAGATTCCAGTTTCTGAAGGAAAGAGGAATAAAATCGTCACGAAATGCCGTGGATGTGGGCAACATTGTCTCCCAAAAGGTGCATGCCAAGTTCAGCCCTAAGGTATACGCCAAAGCCCGCTATTTAAAAATCCTGAGCTGGAAGTCCTGGAGGGAAACACCACTTACCTAGGCAAGTTTATCGGTCTGACAAAAAGAAGAGAGCTACTCTTGATTATAGCGCTGCCCGTAGCGCCCGTTCCCATCCCCCAGATTTAACAATTCTCTCAGCTCCCGGGGGGTCATAATCTCCCTTTCATTCGCCTCAGCAAGTCTGTGGACGCGACGAACAAGGTCAATATTACGGGCTAGTCTGGTACGGCTGGAGTCATACCAGATATTATCTTCAAGACCAACCCTTACCCCCCCACCAGCAGCAATGGCGATTGAATTCACCGCCAGCTGATAATCACCAATCCCTCCCAGACTCCAAAGTGAGTTGGGTGGCAGGTCATTAATCATTACGCCGGCATGCAGCAGGTCAGCCTGGGCACAGGCAATATTACCGAGTATCAGATTGAAATAGTGCGGTGGCTTGAGTAACCCTTTCCTCTCCAAATACCGGGCATAATTTATCATGCCCGAATCAAAAGCTTCGAGCTCAGGCAAAATACCACGGCGCTTCATTTCTTCAGCTAACGCCTGTATCATGTCCGGCGAGTTTATGCTAGCTTGTTTATTGAAGTTTACCGAACTCAGAGTCAGGCTTCCCATATCCGGTTTAACGCTTCCTTCAAGCTTTAAGGGTTCTATACGTTTTTCATACTCGCTGAAGGTGCGCCCACTCAATGAGACGCAGATAATCAGGTCGCTGGAGAACCGGCGGATGCCAGCAATAATCCTGTCATACACTTCCGCCTCGTACGTCGGCTCACCACTCTGCTCATCACGGGCGTGTAGGTGAACCATAGTAATTCCAACCTCAACTGCCTCATGTATATCCTCAATTATCTCCTGGACAGTAACCGGCACGTATGGCGTCATCTCTTTAGTGGGAATCATGCCCGTTGGCGCCAGATTGATGATGAGTTTCAACTTTCTTCTCCCGCGACCAGATACTATACCTTGTCACATTACTCCTCCATTGTCAATATACCTCCGGGTACCGCTTACCACTACCGCCAGCACTAAGCCTCCTTTACCCAGGCCCTCAAAACCTCTATACTAATGCCGAAGGTAAAAGAGATTACTATGAGCCAGCTTAAAATATCAATAATCCTTCCCACTCTCAATGAAGAGGAAGCCATAGGCAAGGTTATTGATGAGATACCCCGGCAAGACCTGGAACAGGCGGGATATGCCGTTCAGGTGCTGGTTGTTGACGGTAACAGCACGGATAGAACCAGGCAGATTGCCGAGCAAAAGGGGGCTAGTGTCATTGTTGAGCCGCGGAAAGGCAAAGGTGTTGCCGTGACCACAGCGCTAAGCTCAGTGGAGGCTGACTTTATCTTCATGCTTGACGCCGACTATACCTATCCCTCCCGCTATATTCCTGATATGCTAAAGCGGCTCACAAATCACCATGCCGTCATTGGCTCTCGCCTGAGGGGGCAGCGGGAGCGGGGGGCTATGAGCCGGCTCAACTTAATTGGTAATCACCTTCTCAGCCTGCTCGCTACCGTGCTCTACCAGAGAAAGATAAGCGATGTCTGCACTGGCTTCTGGGGATTCAGGACTGAGGTGGTGAAAAGCCTGAGACTCAGGGCGACCGCCTTTGACCTGGAGGCTGAGATGTTCAGCCAGCTAGCCAGAAAGGGTTATTCCATAGCTGAACTGCCCATTTACTACCGGCGGCGTGCCACCTGCCCTAAGCTCAGACCATTACGAGACGGCATTAAAATCGGTTGGGCACTGATTACCAAAAGATTCCGTCGGCGGAATGATTAAACAGGGCGGTAAGATGAGCTTAACCCAAATATCAATAATCACTACCTCTTACACGCTGGACAGGCTAAAAGACATTACTGAGCTGCTTGACAGCATACAGGCGCAGACTTACCAAAGCGTGGAGACGCTGATTGTCACCGAGAGGTCGCCGGAGCTTGCCGACAGCATCAGGAGGTATATAGCCGAGAAAGGTTATTCTCATATGCAGGTGCTATACAACGAGGGAGAGTGGGGGGCGTCATCAGCCCGAAATCTGGCTATTGAACAGGCAGGGGGGGATATTATTGCCCTTGTTGACGATGATGCCCTTCTTTTCCCCGATTGGGCGGAGGAAACCATGAAGACCTATACCCAGGACAGCTCACTTATTGGTGTTACCGGGCCAATACTGCCCCTATGGGAAGAGGAGTCAATGAGCTGGTTTCCCCGGCAGCTTTACTGGATATTCTCCTGCACCTACTGGGATATGATGGAGAAAACCGAGGTAAGAAATGGCTACGGCACTAACCTCTCTTTCCACCGAGAAGCCTTCAACACAGGGGAGCGTTTCAACACCAAGCTGGGGGTCAAGGGGCGGGGTCAGCGAGGATGGCAGGAGCCAGGTGGTGAGGAGGTTGAATTCTCGCTGAGGGTGCGGCATAAAACAGGAAAGCGTATCGTTTATAATCCCCAGGTCAGGGTAAAGCATAAAGTCTATCGCTACCGGTTAACCGCGGGCTTTATTGCCAAACGGGCTTACTGGGAAGGTTATGCCAAGGCGATGCTTAACCGCTGGTATCGTCCCGGTGGTGAGGCAGTGCTATCAACAGAGTACGAGCTGCTGCGTCGCATCCTGTTTCGGCTTCTACCCCAGACGCTGGGACGTTTGTTTCGCCAGCCTATCACCAGTTTTCGCCAGCTATGGGTGATGGCGGTGGTGTTAACCAGCGTTGCCGGTGGTTACCTCAGTTACCAATGGTTCAGTCTTTTCGGTCGGAGCGAGCCTTATGGCACTGGTAACCACTAGACCAGATGTTATAGTTGGTACCCCGCTCTGTCGGCGCACTTCTTTTGTCCTGGACAAATTCCTGTCTAACCAGCAGGAAATCCAGCAGGCTTACCCGAGGTGCAGTCTAGTTCTTGCGACTGATGAACCTGATTTTGTTACCGAGCTAGAGGAGCAAATTAAACTCTACCATCTGAAGGGAGAGGTCATCGCCTATGAGACGGTAAAGCCCGATTATGCCCGAAGCCGGATATGGAGCGTAACCTGTGGCAGAGAGGCCCTGCGCTGGTATGCGTTATCACAGGGAGCAGAATATTTATTATGCTTAGACGGTGATATGGTCTATGAACCATCGGTTATTAGCATCCTGAAGAGTAAGATTCAGGGTTTTGACGTTGTATATAGTGGCTTTAGGCTACGGCCCGATGGCAGTTTGGGGTTTGGTAGTAGCTGTTTAATGCTCAAGAGAAAAATGTTGAGTAAAATCACCTTCAGGTGCTATGAATTCAAGAACGGAGAGGAAATAGACGATGGTGAGGCACTTGTTTTAGAACTGTTAAAGTGTCACGCCAGGTTTAATAAAGGCATTTTTGTCTCCATCAAGCACTACATGAACCGCCACGAATGCTATGCATCTGAGCCGCAGCCGGTGGGCTGGTTTCGGATACTGGCTAACCACCCTCTAGTAAGATATACGCTTATCAGGATGAGTATTCTGGCTAAATATAATATACCCCTCAAGCTGCATGTCTTGCTTTACCGCAAGTAGGAAACTTCTACCCAGACACTAATGGTGTAAGATAAGGAAGCAGGTTGCTCTATTCCCTAAATCTTCCCTCAAAGTATCTGGAAGCGACTGGGGTAATGAGTTGGTAAGGTATGATTCCTCTCCGATATAGCTCCAGGACGAAGCTAAAGGCTCTAGCACTGATATTCCTCTCCTCAACTTTCGCCTTTGCCCTTAAAAACCTCTCCTCAGCGATTCTCTCGGCATATGCTCTGGGAGTAATACTCTCCTTCTCGGCAGCCTCAATTACTTCAGTAACCTGCTCGCCGATTCTGTGTTCCAGAAAATGCCTGATATAGTCTTCTTTTAACCCGGCGCGCTTCATGGAAATTCCCAGAACACCACCACAGTTAGCCACAAAGTCAGGAATGACCAAAATCCTTCTCTGAAATAGAATCGGCTCCGCCTCAGATGTGATGGGGACATTGGCTCCGGGGCTGATTATTCTAGCGGCTACCCGACTGGCATTGCCTGAGGTGATGCTGTAAGACTGGGCACAAGGGGAAAATATATCTACATCCAGCCCCGCCAACCGGCTCTTATCTATTTTTTCTCCCTTGTCAAACTCATTAACCACCTGACTGCCCACCCGGTCACGGATTCTGATGAGCTTGCCTACATCCAGCCCCCTCTCGTCATAGATTGCCCCCCGGCTGGTGGAGATAGCCACTACCCTGATTCCCCCCTCCCAGAACATCCGGGCGGCAGAACCTCCCACACTACCGAATCCCTCAATAGCTACCGAAACCCGATTTAGGTCCAGCTTGATGTGCCGGGCAGCAGCCATGGCGGCGGTAAACACCGTAATGCCGGTATATAACCCGGACAACTCAAAGGAGAAGCGCCGGGGTTTCTCCTTGAGCCCGATAGAGTTGAGCATGAACCTGACGTCCTCGTTTGATGTGCCTAAGTCACTAGCCGGTATATAGCTCCGGGTCTGGAGAAATGGCGCAATTGCCTGCCCAAAACTTTTAAGGAGTTCCCTTTTGCTCTCTAGAGGCATTTCCGGGTCAGCAACAACGCCGGCTTTAGCCCCGCCTACCGGCAGCCCCACAAAGCCGTACTTCAAGGTCATTACCCTCGCCGCCTGAGCAATTGAATCCGGTGAAAGGTCGGGAGCCATGCGCAATCCACCATGGCTGCAACCGTTGACCATGGAATCTATCGCCAGGTATCCCCTGAGATTTGGCTCACCGCTAACATTGACAGAGATTAGCGTGCTCAAGCCGCTCCTCGCTTTACCGCCTTCACCGCTAGATAGCGCCCGGTGAGATACCTGGTCCTCTTTTTCTCCAACCTTTCAAGGAGGGCTAGCCCTTTTCTGATGGCGTTATCCAGCCGGCCCCGGCTAAGCCGGCGCAGAGAACGCTCCAGCCACCTCACCAGCCCATCAGGGTGGGGGTAGTGAAGGATAGCCGTGCTCTCCTCCACATTAAGCCCGATTTCCTCTAAGGTACGCCTCAGCTTGGTAAGAGACAGGGTCTTGCCAATAAAATACGGGGCTAGTCCCAATTCCATCCAGAGACGGAGGATAAAATAAGGCGGATAGGTGAGGTTACTCTTATTATCAATAGTCAGAATAAGAATGCCGCCAGGCCGCAGAACCCGCCCCAGCTCCTTCAGTGCCGTAACGATATCCGCCTCGCTGGGGAAGTGGTCCAGGGTGGAATCAGAGATGACAAGGTCAATAGAATTGTCCCGCAGTGGGAGATGCTTAACATCACAGCAAAGGTATTTACCGGCATCAATGCCTCGCTGCCTAGTTTGCCTTTTCGCCTGCGCCACTATCTCAGTAGAAATATCCATCCCGATTACACCCTTAGCCGGGGCGATATCAAACAGGAACTGCTCCACGACAAAGGCTTCAGCAAAGAGGTCGGTCTTGAGAATCCTTTGGCTGTCGGCTAACTCAGCCCATCTAGCCATTAAAGTGATATAGGTCTTTCTCTTGTGCTCCGCCAGAAGCTCATTGGCATAGCCCTTGACTGACCATCCCCTGGCGACCTGTTCCCAGTGCTCAGCTTCCTTACCCAGCATGTTCATCTCCTAGCAAGAGAGCATCCTCGGCACGAATCTATCCGTTCATATCTCTTTCTTAGCACTAATCGCCTGATTTCATTCATTTTTTCAGAGTTCCAAATTTCCCGCAAAGGAGTGGCTCTGGCGTTGCCAACCACGGTAGCTCTATTCCAATCATGACAACATATAATAACATCGCCATTAAAAAGGACGCTCATTTGGTAAAAGGGAAGATGACACCCGATAATATGTCCGGCGCCAGCCATTAAGCGCCGCCAAAGCTGCGAAAGAAAAGGGGTACCATGGTAGCCAGCTTTAAGCCTGAGCCTTTCGTAGTTATCTAAAGTGCCAGCTCTATTGGCTATTTCTGATATGACCCTGGTCTTAACTCCCTGCTTCTTCCAATATCTAGTTGCTTCATACACGTCGTGGGCATTTTGTTCAGTAACGACAAAGCTCAGTGCCAACTTGCGCCTTGTGGCTTCATTTGACAATAAGTGGGAAACGTTCTTCATCACTCGGTCGTAGTCAAGCCCATTGTTTACGCGCTCATAGACCTCTTTTGAATACGCATTAAGGCTGACGAGCAGATTGTCTAGATTGGACTGCATTATATCTGTCAAGCTGAATTTGTCCAGTAATTCTCCATTGGTAACTAATGTACACTGCTTACTTGCATTTATAGATTTAAAATACTTCACACAATCAAAAACCCTTTTATCAAGCAGGGGTTCATTATGCAGCTCATATAACGCCGAGGCTAATAGTGGTTCTGAGGCGGCTTCATTGGCTATTTTCTGGAACAGCTCCCACTCCATCGTCCCTTGGTCCAGTCTCTTGCTCACGACAGAATAAGGACAAATTGAACATCGCCCATTACAAAAAGATTGTGTCTGGATCTGTAATTTCAAAGGAAAATTCAAGCATTTCCCCGTGGCAAGAAACTTTGAGTAGCTCCTGATTAGGTAAAAATACAGGGGTAAATGCCCGTATTCAGATGAGCCTCTTTTGACTCTACGATTCATGAGATTTTTAGAAGTAATCCCTATTAGTTCTCAGGAATATCATACCACTTTACTGTCAGTGGGGTTACTCAGGTTTGCTGCCAATATCAAACCATGGCTCGGTAAATAGATAGCCATAGACTTCGTCAGTGGCGATGAGGTAAGAGATAAAACTACCCAGGTTATCGCGCTTGCCACCAGAGCAATACTGACGTAACAAGGGGAATAGTCGTGGCGGGAGGATGTAGCAAGCAGTGGCAATGAGACTGGATCTGGGTTCGGTTGGCTTCTCTTCAAATTCAACTATCCGGTAACCATCCAGTCGCACTACGCCAAACTGGCTGGCTTGGGCCCTGTCACCGATGTCATGGACGGCAACCAGGGTGTTATTGCCATTATAGGCAGCGATAAACCGTGAGAGGTCAAACTCAAAGTAGTTATCAGCGGCGATGACCAGGAGGTCTTCCCCAATACCCTTGCTCTCAATCCAGAAATTCAGTGAGCTGACCGCACCCTTTTTCTGCTCATTGCTGCGGGTCTCTTCGATACAAAGCTCCGCATCCCCACCCATACCCCCCTGCCACTGGCGAAAATCAGCCTCAAACTTCAAATTGATGGTGATAAGAATATCAATGTTCCGCGGAATTTTGCTGACAAGGTGACTTAATAATGGTTTACCCTTGTACTCCAGCAGTGCTTTAGGCTTATTGATAGTCAAGGGGTAAAGCCTGGTGCCAAAGCCTCCCGCCAGTATCATGCACTTCATAGCACTAAAAAAGATTACCACAGACCCAGCTATCCTGTCTATTGTCGTGGCTGAAGGTTAATGCTAAAATTGTAACACTTAGGCTGAGAGTGAAAATTTGAAGAATTTGAAAACAGGGGCGATAAAGAGGTCCTCCCTAATTGAAGCTATATTGTTGTTTGTTATCCTTGCCCTCGCTTTCTACATGGCTTTGTGGCCTCGTCTCGATTATCCCTTTCCCCTCCATGTAGATGAATGGATGCATTTAGGGTATACCAAAAGTCTCCTGAATGCCGGGCACGTGAATTTTCCCGACCCATACTACGGAGGTCAGTTTGTTAGAGAAGGGCATCCGGAAACAGGCTATTACCTCTGGCTTGGTACCTTATTGCTGTCTACAGGAGCACACTGGCTCTTTCTTGCCCGGCTAATGCCGGCACTGGTTTTGGGCATAATAGCCTTTGTCGCTTACGCCTGGGGCAGGAAACGGGGATTTGGCTTAGAAGCTGCCTTGTTTGTCACCTTCATCCACACCACGATTAGATTCTTGGGGCCGGCTTTCTTGGTTCCGGTGACACTGGGGCTGGCCTTTTTCCCTATATGTCTTATACTGCTAGATAAACTGGAGCAAGGCTGGAGACCACTGGTTTTAGTCATGTTGAGTCTGGCCGCATTGTTTATTACTCACGGCACCACCGCTGTTGCCCTGGGATTTGTGCTGGTGATTTACCTAGTCCTCTACCTTACCTTCTCTAAGAGTCCACGCCGTCAAAAGCTGCCCGCTCTTAGCTGCTTACTGCTCATCCCGGTCTCGGGTTTAGTCATTTATTGGTGGAACCCCTCATTTGTAACGAAGCAGATAGAAGATATAATAAGCGCGGAACACATACCCCTGCCCCCTATTCCGAGCCCCCTGCCCCAGCTGGGCTATATAATGTTAGCCTTTGTCGTTATCGGTGCTGGCTTTCTGATAGCCAGGGGCGGCTGGCGTAACTATGCCCTGATAATTCCGACCGCTATCCTCCTCTTCTTTGTCCAGTTCTATAGACGCTGGTTTAACGTAGGCCCTGATATCCTCTACGAACGGGGCTGGCTTTATGTCATGCTCCTCATGGCGTTGATTGCCGGCTACGGGCTGAGCCAGCTCCGCCAGTTGAGTCTTGGGTTCTTTAAACGATGGCGCTGGGGTATGCCCTTGGTCTATTTGCTGCTAGCCGTAGTGGTAGTCTTTTCTCTGGTTCTAAGGATGAACGGCTACGCCGCAGAGCGTTATGGTTATAATAATAAGGACGCTTATTACCGCATCGTTGATGCCCCAACATATCACGACTTTGTCTGGATTGGAGAGGAGTTACCTCAGTACTCTAAGGCGGTGCTAAACCCCTATGTCGCCTGGACTTTTGTTCCCATAAGTGGGAAAAATGCCTATACCACCAAAGCTCTCCCCTGGGGACTGAAGGAGGCAACGGAGATTAGAAACTTTATGGCGGCAGGCGGCCGTGATACCAGCTGGCTTGTGGAAAGAAACTTAGACCTCATTTACGTAGACACCCATTACACTCAATATCATTTGCAGAACCCTGACCTAGTGGAGGTGCGAAACAAGATATATATTTTGAGGAAAGAGGGAAGCTAGCGTGGACTTACTGGTGATAGTCATTGTTTCTCTGGTTTCAGTTCCCCTCGCCATTTTCGGGGGAGGTCCGGTACGCCTTGCTCTGGGGCTAATCTTTGCCCTTTTCTTTCCTGGCTATAACCTGCTTGCGGCCCTGTTTCCCAAGCGAGGTGACCTTGATGGCGTTCAGCGCCTGGCTTTGAGCTTTGGCCTCAGCATTGCTGTGGTGATACTGATGGGGCTTATCCTCAACTATACTCCCTGGGGCATCCGTCTCTACCCGGTACTGGTTTCCCTTCTGGTTCTCATCATTGTCACGGCTGGTGCCGCCTGGTACCGACGACGAAGACTCCCCCCCCAGCAGCGCTTTGAGTTCCGATTTCGTCCCTGGCTGTCTCAATTCCTAACAACCAAAAATCGCGGGGATAAAGTTCTCCTCGTTCTGCTGGCGGTGGCTATAATTGGAGCTATAGGCATGCTAATCTACGTTGTTCACATACCAGAGACCGGAGAAAAATTCACTGAGTTTTATATCCTTGGCCCGGAAGGAAAGGCGGAAAACTACCCGGGAACTCTTGCTCTCGGAGAAGAGGCAAAGGTGACTATAGGGATAGTTAATCATGAAAATGAGGTGACGGATTACGCTATCAGGATAATCATCGCCGGAGAAAAGGTCAGGGAAGTGGGCCCGATTACCCTGGCCGATGAGGAGAAATGGGAGCAGGTGGTAAGCTTTGCTCCGACGAAAGTGGGGGAGAACCAGCTGGTTGAATTCCGGCTTTATAAGGGGAGCAATCCTAATGTTTACCAGGCTCCTCGCTTCTGGATTGACGTTGTCGAGGGTCCGTAGCCGACTATTTGCTTAGTGGGCGCCGAAGATTAATCCTTTATATAGCGGAGATTTTAGACCAAGCTCAAAAACAGGATATATAAAGGCTAGCATAGCCAGAGCAAAAATGATGGCAGCAAGCCAGCTTCTCCCTCTCCACTTGAGATAAGCGAAGGCAAAAATCGGAACGGCAATGTAAAAACCCAGCAGATATACCGCCAGGGAGAAGCCAGCCGCCCAGCTAAATACCCAACCGAGTCTCCTGATTTCAATTTTATTCAGGCCCTCTTTCCCGCTCTTTTTTTCAACGGCGGCTTCCCTCTTATCTCGGCGGAGGAGCTCCTTACCCACCTCCACCGCCGCCAGAATAAAAAGGAGACTACTTATCGCCAGCGGCAAGACCATAGATTCCCAATAACGAAAGGTTAGGGATTGTACGATACCAAATAGCCCCAGCAATAGGAAGAATATAGCCACCCAAAAACTGCCTTTCATTTTCATGGCTTTACCCGCCTCCGCCATAACCCGGGTAAAGCTCTCTTTAAATAGGGGTAATTTAGGAGAAGAATCATAATGATGAGTAGGGCTAAGGGGATAGGTCTGATGAAGAATAGCGGTCCGTATATCTTGATGGAGAGCAACGAATATCTTTCAAACATGCCGCCGAGGATGAAGCCCAAAAGTAGTGCCGGACGGGAGTAGCCGTACCTTCTCATGACTAAACCGAACAAACCGAAGGTCAAAGCTACGATAAAATCCATGGGGGATAGGGTAGCCACATAAACCCCAATCAACGCCACTATTAAAATTCCCGGAAACAGAAAGTCGAGGTGAACTGAAGCCACCCTAACCATATAGGAGGCGCTGAAGAGACAGATAATTCCACCAATAATATTAGCCAGGGCTACTCCCAAAAGCAGGGTCAAGGCTAGAGGTAAATGCTCCGTCATCATGCTTGGACCGGGGGTAACCCCGACCATCAGAAAAGCAGCTAACATAAGGGCCATGATGGCACTTCCCGGTATGCCCAAAGCCATGGTAGTCAGCAGTGCGCCCGCCTCCTTGGCATTATCGGCCGCTTCCGGGGCAATCACCCCCTCAACGACGCCGGTACCAAATTTCTCCGGATGTTTTGAGGTTTGCTTGGCTTGCCCATAGGACACCCAGGTTGCCACCCCAGCACCTATGCCCGGGATTATCCCAATGATATAGCCAATAATGGTGCTGCGAAACCACAGCCATCTATGCCGCCACACATCTTTCATCCCCGCCACTACACCCGACAGCTTGACGACTGCTCTTTGGGTAATAGCCGTTTCCCTTCTCATAACGAGATGAAACAACTCAGAAAGACCAAACAGCCCCAAAATGAGAGGGACAAGTGCTATCCCATCATAAAGGAAGGCAGTTCCAAAGCTGAAGCGGTGGACGCCGGTTACTGAGTGAAAGCCAACGAACGAGAGTAGCAGTCCCAACAGGCCAGAAATCATGCCTTTGGTAACTGAGCCCCCGGTTAATGCTGCCAGAAAGGATATTCCCAACAGCACCAGAATAGCCATCTCCGGCTGCCCGAAAGCAATAATTACGGGCATTATTGCCGGGACCATCGCCAGAGCCAAGACTACGGGCACAACACCCCCAGCCATTGAGCTAGTAATAGCGGCACCAATAGCCCGACTACCCTCACCCTTTTGCGTCATGGGAAAGCCATCAAGCATGGTAGCGGCGCTAGAACCCTCCCCCGGCATATTTAACAGTATGGAGGTTATACCGCCAGAAGTGTAGACCACAGCGTGAAGGGCGACTAATAAGATAAGAGCTACCTCCGCTGGCATGTGGAAAACGAAGGGGAGGAGAATAGCCAGCATCGTCGCTCCACTAATCCCGGGAATAATACCGACAATTAAGCCAATGATGACGGCAACCAGCATTACCAGCAGGTTTACCGGCTGAAACAGTGTGGCTATTGCTGTTCCATATGCCTCAAACATCGCTTAAGCCCGGTACTTCTCAATCAACTCAGCAAATATGGCTTGAAATTTAGCCAGAGCCGCCGCTGTGTCCTGCATTACCTTGGTCACCTCTTCTCCAGTTATGTATACTTGCACTTCCTCACCGGAGACAGCGTCTATCTCTTGGCGGAATCCCTCGTCCTGAGCCCATTTGTTGGCTAGGTCACGGAGGAATCCCATTCTATCCTCAGACATGCCCGGCGGGGCGATAAATAGACTAGAATTGACCAGTGCTGTCTCCCATAACTTAACCAGTTCCAGGTCCTCGCCACTCAGATTGACCAGTTCGGTTATGGCGGGCACATCAGGCATGAGCGGGTCCCTTTCCGTGGCGAGGACAAATATCGGTTTTATCATACCAGCCTCGATCGAGGCTTGATTAATTTCTACTCCATATCCGATTACCTCCCCCCGTTTTACCGCCAGAGACAGCTCGGATGTTCCGTCAAAGCCGGTGATGACCTTGGCATCAAGACCCAGCAGCTTAATAACGGTCAAATCGGCTAAGGAAACATAGCCTGAGGGGCTAGTGGCACCAATTTTGAGGTTTTTGCCTGCCTTTAGGTCGGCAACAGATTGGTAAGGTCCCTCCGGCGATACATAAAAGTAAGTTAGCCGACGGCCTATGCTCATGATGTAAGAAAACTTTTCAATCTCATATTCCGCCGCCGGCTCGCCCATAACCTTGTTTCCCACAAACTTTACTGAGGCTGTCATCCCCAGGGTAAGCCCGTCTGGTTTAGCCTTATATAAGTAGCTCATACCCTCCATACCCCCAGCACCACGCCTGTCAGTTACTATAGTGCTAGCGCTGGTATCCCCACTGAGATATGAGGCTATTATGCGAAGGATGAGGTCAGTAGCGACTCCTGGTGAAGCCGTGGAGACCAACTCTATGGTCTTGCCTTTATAAAAATCAGCCGGCGCTTCGGGTTGAGCCTTTGGAGCACAACCCGCCATCACCCCTGTCACCGCTAAAATCAACGCCACCACTATCATTACCAGGTTTTTTGTCACGACAATCTCCTTTCCCTATTAAAGTTTTTACCCCCCATCTGGGCAAGTCAGAAACGGCTCACTCCCTCTTCATCAGGTGCAGGGTTAAGACCTTCCCCATCTTGGATAAAGGATACATCCGCTTTACCTGGATTGTATTTGCCTGAGACCAGACCCCGGCAGCTAATTTCCCCGGATGGGGAGCCCGGCGTAGCTCACTAAGCAGGGTAGCGATAACATCGCTCTCATCCACTACACCAACCGTAGGATTGATAATAAGGCTGAGGTGGGTCTGCCCCTGACTATCCTCTTCCTCAAGGAGCTGGTAATCTGTCGCCACACCACCGTACTTACGGGGGAGAACCTCCTCCAGGATACGAACAACGTCAGTACCAACGATAGTCATGCCACTACCGGTTAGCTTGGAAAAGCTTCTTATATCATGTATATGCGTATCAAATCCCAGCTGTCCAAACAGGCAATCGCAGTCACGAGTCTCCACAACTCCGTAGTCATCGCTCTCCATATTGAGCAGTATCTTGGGCGCTGATGGCAAGATGGTGGTAAAAAGAAAGGCGTTAACGTAAATATCGGCCGGCTCTACCCTTCTCTGGTGCTGAATCATGGCTACCGAGTCGCGGAAAAGATGAATATCATCGGTGGCACCAGCTTCAGGACAGCCATAACCTATCCCGCCAATTTCACTAAAGCTGTATCTGGGGGTAACCGAAGCCCCGGCGGCCTCTATCTGCTGGCGCTTAGCCGGGGTAAGCGGCTCTCCACTAACGATAAAATGAGTACCCTGGATATCCAGCCCGTTTTCTCTGGCCGCCTGGCATACCTTTACTGCCGAGCTCGGAGAACACATGAGGCCACATCCGCCGAACTGCTTCTTGGTGTCAGCCATCCACTGTGTCACCTTAATTGCCTCTTCTAAACCGACATATTCTGGCTTGGCTAGCTTTGCCCCCCACAGTCGGCTGCCGTAGATGATATATCTCATCGCCAGCCGGTGTTGCGGTGATGATTGCACCTGCCTTTCATCCACCGGTGAAAACCACCGGGCTATCGGCTTTCCCGTCTTCCACTGGAGTAGTACCGTACTAATACCAGACCCGGCAGGGAGAACCGGTTTCCAAAGCCCCACCGGTAAATCAAGGACATTATTAACCGCAAGCATGAGCAGACGATAATAGCTTATTTCTGACATATGGCTTAGGTCAAATGTTGTCCTCGTCCCGGTACTTCTGGAGCCGCTGCTTTGTGATTGGTAGTAAACGGGCAAGAACGGGTTGTCAAAGTCCCTTTCCGCAAACTGGAAATGGCTGCCACCTCTCACTACCTCTTTCTTTCTCTTGAACTCTTCCCAGCTCAGGTAAACCCCATCGGCCAGCAGTTTTTGTAGTGTTGCTTCAATCCCCTCCTTGTTTACCAGAGATTCAATATCGCCAAATTCGCAACCGGCTACCTGAAGTAGCTTGAGATACGGACTTTTAGGGTTTTGGTATATTCCCTTCTGAACTAGGCTCAGAAAGTTCCTTCCCCGGTCGCGCAGCCGGTTAGTAATGACCTGTTTGCTTTCTTCCAAGGATATAGTGCTACGGAGGAAGCCCCGCAGACCAAAAGCAAGCCGTGAGTATTTTACTATGTCAGAAATGATTGACATCTTCTAAATCACTCCCTCTGGCACCACTAAGCTGCCTTACCAGAGTCGCCAGGCGAAAAGCCAAGACAATAGAGACCACCACCTGTACACCTAGCCACACATAGCCAACGCCCATTATACCATATGCTGGTATGGCAAATAAGCTCAGCGTAAACACAGCTACGGCAACCAATCCCTGGATTATTATCAACTCTTTCAATCTATCTTGCACTCTAAGCAGGACGATATAGATATGGTTTATTCCCCGGGGCAAGTTACCGATGCTTAACAGATATAGAAGCGTTAAGGCGTTAGCCGAATAGCTCTCACCGAAGGCGAGTAGAATCCACTTACCGCATACAATCACCACAATCACTGCCGGGATTAACAACAGGAAGGTGAGCTTGATGGCTCTGGTCGCATTCTCTTTCAGGTTACTCCCAGAAGATACGCCTTCAGCAAACAACGAGTTTGAAATTGCCAGAGATATGGCCATTAATAGACTAGCCACCGTCCAAGCAACGTAATAATAAGCATTACTTCGTGTATCGAGGAGATTCAGCACCATCAGCGGCAGAATCATAATCGGTGCCCGCGCTAGAAGGGAGGCTATGTAGCTGCCGACTGAATACTGTAGCATGCCCCTAGTACGACCCATATTTAGAGTCGGTATTGGCTTGTAACCGCCTTCAACTCGGGGTAAGAACAATAAAAGAGAGATAGCAAAGGCAATAGCGAGGGCTATTCCCCAGGAAATGACGACGCCAAAAGTATGGAGAAAAATGGCAAAGGCAATTGGCAAGGGAAGCTTTAGCAGTGAGAATATGGCGTTCTTCGAGAAGACAAAGTCAGCTCTTCGCTTGGCGATAAAAACTGAGTCCACCAAGCTTGACAGTGTTGTTAGTATCGCCACCGCCAGGAAAGCCAGAAAGAAAATGGCATTATGTTTAACAAAGCTTAAGGCTGGTGACCAGAAATCAATGCCAGCAACAAAGATAGTCGCAATTATTAGACTTACAAGTCCACATAAGGTGAGGCTGTAGTTAATCAACTCTTTGGGCTTAGAAGCTTGATGCAGAAAACGAATAACCGAGAAATCCAGTCCAACTACGCTTAAAAGGGCGATGAGGTTAATAGCAGAAATTATTGCCGAGCTAAAACCGACATCGGTCTCCGAGTAGAATCTAGCAATCACCATCCAAAAGAAAAAGCCAAGCAAGGAAGTAACCGCACTGGCAAGCATCAGGTAAAAAGCATTCCGGTAAAGGGAAATGGTAGCAATTAGCTTCAGCCTTTGTCTGAGATTAATAATGTTTACCACCTTGGTGATTATTCTATAGACTGGAGATTGAATGGCTCCGAACCATTTTGCCACCAGGTAGTCTCCTACTCAGACCGGAGCGCTTCAATAGGATTAAGGCGGGAAGCATTCCAAGCGGGATAAAAGCCAAAGAATAGACCAATAAAGACGGATACGGAAACGGCAAGGATAACTATATCAGGAGTAACCACAGTCGTCATCAGCCCCATGCTGTTCACAAAATAGGATACCAGCCAGCCTATTATAGCCCCAATGATACCACCGGCAAAGGTCAGTAGTGCGGCCTCAATGAGAAATTGAACCCATATATCTCGCTCCCTGGCTCCCAGCGCTTTGCGTATGCCTATCTCCCTGGTTCTCTCCAGCACCGAAACCAGCATTATGTTCATCACGCCGATGCCTCCCACTAGCAGTGAAATACCAGCGATAGCACCCAGAAGAAGAGTCATCGTACCCGTCGCTTGGGAGAGGGCGCTGGCTAACTCCTCCATAGACATGATACGAAAGTCATCATCGGTACCGGCTCCAAGCCGGTGTCGGTCACGGAGCAGGCTGGTGATTTCCTCGACAACCTGGGGTGACTCCTTTTCATCGCTTACCGTTAATGTTATGGATGACACCACCCGTCCACCCTGGGCGGTTCGCGGCTGAGAAACTGCCTGCTGCATGGCGGTCAGCGGGATGAAGACAGCCTCATCAGGCGAGTTAAACCCACCCCCTTTGCTCTCCAGCACGCCGATAACACGCACGATAATAGTGCCCATCCGCATCTGCTGCCCTATAGGGGAAGTACTGCCAAACAGAGTTTCCACGACGCTGGAGCCGAGCACCGCTACCTTGGCCCCGCGCTCGTAATCCTGCCCCGAGAAGAAAGTACCACTGGCAACTTTCAAGTTGTTTACCGACATATACTCGGTAGTTACCCCGGTAACCTGAGAATTCGTATTCTTACCGCCCACGACCAGTTGGAGGTTGCTGGAGTAAGAAGGAGCCACAGCCGATATATCGGGGACCTGCTGTGATATTGCCTCGGCATCCTCCATAGTTAGTGTTTGCGAGACACCGCCTCTGATGCCGCCAAAGCTGAATGACCCCGGCATTATGGTAACCAGGTTCGACCCCATCCTCTGGATATTGCTTAGGATTTGCGCCGTAGCACCCCTACCGATGGACATCAAGATAATTACGGAGGCTACGCCGATAACGATTCCCAGAATGGTGAGAAAGCTGCGGAGCTTATGAGTGCTTAGTCCAAGCCAGATAGTAGATAAGAGGTCAAGCCACTTTTTCATACGCTTTCCTCCGCTACTATCTCGCCATCCTTGAGGTGGATGATGCGCTGGCAAAACTGAGCGATATTGGCGTCATGAGTTACCACGACTAAGGTAATGCCCTGCTCGGCATGTAGAGAGGTGAGGATGGAGATTATTTCCTCGCCGGAGCGGCTGTCTAGCTGGCCGGTAGGTTCATCTGCCAGAAACAAAGCCGGGTCTTTTACTAAAGCCCGGGCAATAGCTACCCGCTGCTGTTCACCTCCCGAAAGCTCGATGGGGCGGTGATTGACTCGGTCAGATAGGCCAACCTTAGCCAGTGCCTCTATGGCACGTTGACGGTTAATACCGCCAGCGTATGTCATGCCAAGTTCCACATTGGACAGTGCGGTGAGTCGGGACAATAAATTAAAAGTCTGAAAGATAAAGCCAATCTTCTGACCCCTGATGCGGGCCAGTTCGCCGCTGTTAAGGCGGCTGACCTCTCTATCCTCTAGATAGTAGCTGCCTGAAGTCGGCTTATCCAGGCAGCCAAGAAGATTGAGCAGTGTTGTCTTCCCTGACCCGGAGGGCCCCATAATCGCTACCAGTTCGCCCTTCTCAATATTCAGAGTTATCCCCTTGAGCACCACCAGCTCTCTCTTGCCCATGGGATAGGATTTAGTAATACTCTCTAAACGAATCATCCATTTCTCCTTATTAGGGTCCGAAAAACATTCCTCCTTGTGGTCTTTGTTGCGACGTCGTGGAAGTGGTAGTCCCCTTTGGAACAACCACCTTTTCGCCTTCACTGAGTCCCTCGGTTACCTCGGTGTTCACGTAATCAGTGATGCCGGTCTTTATCGCTCGCTCTTCGGTAGTGCCGGTTGAGGATACCACCTGGACATAGCTCTGCCCCCCCTGGGTGGTAATCGCCCCGTTGGGTACCAGCAACACATCATTTTTCTCCTGCACTATTATGCTCACGGTGACAGTCAGCCCTTCCCTGAGCTGGAAGTCTTCAGGTACTGCCGCTGCCTGGCTTGTTGCGGAGCTCCCCTGTCCTGCTGGTGGTGTAAATCCCTCTGGTGGTGTAAACCCTTCTGGTGGTGTAAACCCCTCTGGCGGGCCCTCCTCCCACTGTTTCATTATTTCTTCAACCTGCTCCCTGGTGAGACGCCCCTCATCAATAGCCTGCTGAAAAAATGGGGGAATTTCCCCGGAAGCAGCGCCTGATGTTGCCTGACTCGCTGGCTGTGTCGGCGCTACCGCTTCCAGCGACTGTACCTCTACCGTTACACTGTAGTTTACCACGCCTTGCTGAATAGTGGCTGTCGGCGAGATATGGGTTACTTCAGCCGGAAGAGCTAGGCCATTCAAGGCATCCACCTCCACTGTGGCCTTTCCTCCCACCTTCACCTGCAAGATATCCATCTCGCCAACCAGGACATTAGCTTCAAACTTGTTGGGGTCGACAATTTGCATCGCCACAGTGCCCTTAGGTACACCGTTGCCTTGTGCACCTGCGTCGCCAGCGGAAACATTGACCTTCGCAATAAAGCCATCAAAGGGGGCAATAATCTCGGGACTGGCATTAAGGGCATCGTTCAATGCCTTCTGGGCATCCTCAAAACGTGCCTCGGCAAGCTTAACCTGCAGCTTTAGTATCTCAACTTGACGGGGGTCGGTAAGTTGTTTTGGCACACTTTCTCCAGTTACGCTGGTATAGGTCTCCTCCTCAGCCTGCTCAAGGGTAAGTTCAGCGTTCTCCAGGCTTATCTGTGTCGAGAGCACCGCACTCTCCAGCGATTTCAGGTTCTCATCCCGTTGTGCGGTATCCAATGTTGCCAGCACCTGGCCCTCTTTTACCGAATCCCCTTCTTGCACGTTGACTTCAGCCACTATGCCCGCCATCTCAAAAGCAAGGTCTTCCTTGTGCGAGAAAGTCAGATTACCGCTGGCAGCGATGTCGATTACTAAATTTCCTCGCTGCACGGTTGCTGTCTGGTTCTGCGTTACCGACGTTGAGCTTGATTCAGAACCGCAGCTCAGTGCCACAACGCCAACACTGCACAGCACCAGGGTTATCAGCATTATCTTTAATACTTTCATTGTTATTCACCTACACTTTATATTATATTATATGATATGACAGATAGTGAGGCAAGAAACACTTCTAGCCAATAGTATGGCAGGAAATTGTTAAGAAACGGTTAACTTCGGTGTCCTTTGCCGGAAATGGAAAGAAACTGAGAGATTAACAGGAACTTAACATTTCGCCTGTATAATGAAACCGTAATTATGAAGATAAAGTACGCCTGCGGATTACTGGCAGTGTTACTCCTGTCGGCCCTACTGGCACCACTTCAGGCCCAAGCAGCGTCAGAAGCCTTGAAATGGGTAGCAGTAGCTAAGCCCGGAGAGCACGGTAACCTTGTTGTCAGTCCTTCAGAAGTCAGCGAAATCGCCGTCGGGCGTGATGGTGTTCTTTATGTTGCCGATAGTGAAAACTCCAAGTTCTACCGCTCACTAGATGCCGGAGTAACCTGGGAAGATATAACCTATTATCTGGTTGCTGCCGGCGCTGAGCTACCGGTCGGTAAAGCCATTAAAATGGCTATCGCTCCCGATAAGCCCGGTATCGTCGCCGTGGCTACCAACGATGGCACCAAGGTCTATCTGTCCACCGACGGTGGCATAGACTGGGCTGATAACGGTGTTCCCACCGCTCCTACCCTAGCCGGCACTATTCAGACAATTGCCATATCCCAGCAGTTTGCCCAGTATAACGAATCGTATAGAGAGATTGCCATCGCTACCGCGGACTGGGGGAATGGCACCACTACCGGGCAGGTCTGGGTGCGCCGGTTCGGCGGCTTAGGGACATTATGGGTGGACCAGGGGCTGATTATTGACCCCGACCCATCTGACCCAGACCCATCACATCTCGGTGGCGAGGTTTCAGCACTCGCCTATTCCCCTGACTTTCAGATTGACTACACACTCCTGGTCGTTGCTTCTACCGGCAGTGATTATGCTACTGCCACCTACCAGAACAAGACCTGGTTATGCCTACTTAATCGGTATACACGAGTCTGGAACAGCCTGCCGGGCTATCCGGTAGAGATTGCCCCCGCCGGTGACGCCCCTGGTGTCTCCATTATCTCATCACTGGCCTTACCCTCCGATTACTCAAGCGATGAGGCAGCGTCAAGGCGGCTCTTTATTAGCTATAACCGGGAGCCGGATACTGGTGACGACGATGTTTACCGATTTGATGATATCAGCCGCCAGCGGCTGAATGTCCTTGGCGGCGCTAATATTGATATTTGCCGCATTACCTATTATGGAACGCTATTTGCCGGCAGGCTCCTTGCCGGAGACGTAAATCCTGTTCCCGGCTCATTAACTGTCCAAGTGCGGCGGACTGCCGAGCCTTTTGAGTTGTCGCCAACATGGCAGCTCGCCACCGTGCCACCTACCGGCCCGGGAAATGCTAAGGTGAGCTGGAGCCCTGATGGTGAGCTCGCCTATTGCGGCACCAGCCAGCACCCCGGTGTTGCCTTAGATGAAAGTGCCTTATCGGCGAGCCTTGATGGCGATAAGTGGCGGCAGATGGGGCTTATAGACACGGTAATTCAGCTTGCCGAAATCACCCCCGCCCCTGACTCCCAAAGCCTGTTCCTGACAACTTATAGTCCATTGGGACCGGAGGGTATCTGGCGCAGTGCCGGCGACCCGCTGGGCTGGCATTGGGAGCGTCTGCTGACGATAGATACCGCCAGTGACGCTGTCATCTTGAGATTAAGCCCCAATTACAGTAACGACTATACTATGTATGCCGTTGAGGTTGGTGGTAATCAAATGGCGGTAACACATAACCGGGGAAATTCCTGGAAGTGGTGCCAAGGTGCCCCCGGGCCAGTTATTGATATGGCAATTGCTGATAAGGAGACTATCTATGTTGCCCTGCCCGGAGGCAATATAAACCGCAGCCTAAATGGTGCTTTGACCTGGCAGATTCCGGTGAATACCCAACTTCCTGATATAAACATGCTGGCGGTGGTTGACAAGGGGACTATCCTCGTCGGCGGCAGGAGTGGAGATGTCGCCTATTCTGCCGATGGCGGCGCCAGCTTTACCCTCATCCGCGAGGTTATCGGCAGCGGCAGTGGCGACGTCCAGGTGGCAGCCGACGTCAATTATGGGGAGAACAACACTATCTACGCTACCACCAACATTGCTGGTGAGGGAATCTGGCGCTGGGTCATCGGTGTTTCTACCCGATGGGAACAGATTGATAAATCCATTACCGGGCTAGGGGCACAGTGCATTGGTGGGTTGGCTACCGGCCCTGAGGGCACACTCTACGCCCTGAGAATGGAACCAGCTACCAGCGCCAGCGGTGGCATAACCCGGTCGCTGAATCCCCTGGAAACAGACTCCGCCGACATTGAGTTTGATTTGGCAAACGATGCCCTGCCCGCTGGCGCCACCTTTGACCCTACCCCGCTTTTTCCCACTCTCCCTTACCTCAAGTTATCCGGGGATGCCGGTCAGAACGAACTCTGGACTATTGACACTACTAACCAGATTATTTATCGCTATCAGGATACCCTGTGCAAACTTGGTCCCACTCTCGAAATACCAGAGGCGGGGGAAATTATACCAATTGACGCCTCAGGCGATATCGCCTACCTCATCCTGAAGTGGCAGGCGCTAGCGGGGGTAACAGAATATGAGTCAGCCATCTACCGGGATGCAGATGCTATTCAAAGCGTGTGGTCAGAAACTAGCGATGTCAGTGGCATAACTGCCGTTGGCGGCGCTGGGGCAGCAAACTTAGGTAGTGGCATTACCTATTACTGGCGAGTGCGAGCTATTGAACCGGTAAAGAGCCCATGGTCTGAGATGTGGTCTTTTAATCCTGCCCTTGGCGCGGCTCAGTGGTCACCGCTGGCAGTACCTGCCGGCGTATCACCATCGCCCGGTGCAACCAATGTACCGATAAGACCGCCCTTTGCCTGGCAACCGGGAGACTTGGCTACTGCTTATGAGTTCATGCTTGCCAGAGATAGCGAATTTACCAGCGTGGTTGTAGCCATGACCGGCGCTAACGCTCTACCTACGCCCGTCTGGGGATGTGACCGGGACCTGGACTATTCCACCACCTACTTCTGGAGAGTGCGGGCGATAAATGCTACCGGCTGCAGCGAATGGGGGACTGGTGTCTTCACCACCAGAGCCGCCCCGTCGGCACCACTACCATCACCGCCTTCTCCTACACTGCCATCTGAATCAACGCCAGCGATTCCACCCTACTTAGTGTGGATAGCTATTGGCATTGGCGTCATGCTGTTTGTTGTCCTGCTTGTCTTCATCGTCAGGACGGCGAGGTAGTCCCAGAATTCGGCTCGGCAACTGGGATGGTGAACGAAAAACGGCTGCCCTTTCCCAGTTCACTCTGGACTTCGAGCTTACCGCCATGAGCCTCCACCAGGCGCTTGGCAATGGTAAGCCCCAGACCACTGCCGCCGGTGGCCCTGGCGCGGGACTTATCCACCCGGTAGAACCGCTCAAAGATATTGGGCAGGTCATCGGCCGGAATACCTTCACCGGTATCGGTCACGCTTAATTCTACCCAATTATTGTCCTGCTGCCTGGCTGCCACGGTAATGGAGCCTCCTTTAGCGGTGTGAGCTACCGCATTCTCCAAGAGGTTGCGCAACACCTGGCTAATCCGATGGTAGTCAATGTTAACCAGTGGCAACCTATCTGGTAAATCAATAGACACCACTACGCCTTTTGTTGCTGCCTGAGCCTGCATCGCCGCTACTGTTTGGTTGACTAACGCAGAGACGTCCTCTGTCTGGCAAACAAGATTTAGCTCACCGGCCTCAGCCAGAGCCAGGTCCTGAAGGTCGTCAACCAGCCGTGACAGCAGCATTGCCTCTTCGGTAAGGGAGCGAATAGCCTTTTTATCTGGCTTTATCACCCCGTCACGAATCGCCTCCAGATAACCTCGGACATTGGAAAGAGGAGTTCTTAGTTCGTGGGCAACATCAGCCACCATATTCCGCCGCAGCTTTTCCGCACGCTCGAGGTCACCAGCCATAGAGTTAAAGGCTTCGGCTAGTTCTCCAAGTTCACTTTTGTCCTTAACCGGCACCCTTTGCGAAAAATCACCGCGCCCCAGGCGCCTGGAAGCGAGGGTAAGAGCTTTAACCGGGGCTAAAATTCGCCGTGACAGGAAAAAGGTGATTGCTACGGCAATAGCCACCGCCACCAGACCTCCCCAGAGGAAAAAGCGACCTATTGCCGCGTAAAGGATACGTAATGAAGTAAATCCTGCTCCCGGAGATAGTTCAGGGCTGAGGTAAAGTGTACCAATAGCACCTTCTTCCCATGGGGATGATATGGGACTGCCCGGTGGCGGAGGTGGGGATAATATGGCTCTACCTGGTGAATCAGGCTGATACTGCTTTCCCAAAAGGTCTCCCTCGGAATCAGCAACCACCACTCCCTGATTGTCGGTCAGTATAACCCGCCGCTCATAGAGGTTGCCCCACTGCTCGACAAAGGGTTGAATGCCCTCCCAACTCCCTTGTTGGGAATAATAGCGGGACAGCTCCATTGCTATCCTGCCGGCTTGCATACTCTCAGTGCGTTCCTCAAACTGGCTGATTTCGCTTCTGGTTGTCTGGTAAATAAAAAAGAATATGGAGCCGATGGTCACTACTATCACCAGAGCGAAAGCTACCAGGAGACGAAATTGCAAACTATGTGTCAATTCTTTCCTCCGAAAGCTTGTAGCCGGCGCCATAGACTGTCTTTATGTATCTAGGGTGGCTAGGGTCTGGCTCAAGCTTTCGCCGCAGGTTCAGGACATGAACATCAATGGTGCGGTCAAAGCCCTTAAAATCATAGCCCAGTGCCTTTTCAATAAGCTGTGTTCGGCTGAAAACCCGGCCCGGCTCTTTAATGAGGACCGCCAGTAGCTTGAACTCAACTGGAGTGAGATTAAGCGGCTTACCAGCAAAAAATACCTCCCGTTTGAGAAAGTTCATGGTAAGCTCGCCATGTTTAATCTCTTCCAGGCCACGCTCTCCCGGCAACCGCCGGAGCACCGCCCGGACTCTAGCCGCCAGCTCCTGTGGGCTAAAAGGCTTACTCACATAGTCATCGGCCCCCAATTCCAGACCCTCAAGTTTGTCCTGGTCGGTGGTCTTGGCGGTAAGCATGATAATCGGCACATCGGATTCAGCTCTGACGGTGCGACAGACTTGGAGACCATCAAGGCCGGGCAACATGAGGTCTAAAACGATAAGGTCAGGGTGTCCCTCTCGAGCTAGGCGCAGGGCTTCAACACCATCATAAGCAGTAAGAACCCGATAGCCATCACGGTTCAGGTAGAGCTTAACCAGTTCCACCGTTTTTACATCATCATCAACCACCAGAACTCTTTTGCCTACCATCTCCGAACCCCTAAGCGATTCACTATCTTATTCTAATTTTATACCACAAATGTTAAGGAATTGTTAATAATAAAAGGAGGAGGGCTATATTGCCCTCCTCTTGCTCGGTGCCGGCCAGATTATCTGATATAAAGCCTTTTTGGTTATTCTGTGGTTGGCGGTTCACCCCCACCAGGGAATCCACCACCAGGTCCACCGAAGCCGCGGGGCATGCCAGCACCAGGAAATCCCGGTGCCAATGGGCCAGGTGCCAATATGGGGACATCCGGCTTTGCCTCTAACCACGCCTTGTACTGGTCAGCCTGTTCCTGGGTTATCCTGCCCTGTTCAACGAGGTTCTGGAGATGGTTATCCAGGGCTTCAGCCCGCATCTCGTTTCTAGCCTGGTCAAAAGCTTTTTGCAACTCCTCTGAGTTGATGGCTGTGCCGGTATTCTGTTCGTAGATGGCACAGACTTTATCCAATAAGGCTTCATATTGAGCCTTAGGCTGGCTGTCATCTCCGTTTTCCGTCTGGGCGAGGACTACCCCGCCGATACTACCAACCAGCACCACCGCCGTTAACACGGCGACAATGATAAACTTTTTGCTTCGCCACATTTCCGTGTCACCTCCTTTCTACTGAACATTGTAGCAACCAAGTATTAAAATCTTATTAAGAATTGAGGGAGATTTTGGAATTTCACACCAATTTGGGGAGGCAATGGTATATGTCTGACGGATTTTAGCCGCCGCCGGGTTTGACCAAGGGGATGCCGGCAGCACACAGCGGACAATTCTCAGGGAGGTAGGTTGGAGGAGGTACAGCACGGTGACAGCTAAAGAGGGGGACGCCAAATTCTATCTTCTGCTCGGAGCGGTCAACCAGTACCCCAATGCCCACTATTATCCCACCTTGGTTAGTTACTGCCGCCATAACTTCGCGTATTGAGCCGCCGGTGGTAAGAAGGTCGTCAACAATAAGAACGCGCTCACCCGAACCAATGCTGAAGCCTCGTCTAAAAGCTCTTTCTTTGTCCCCTACCTTTTCGGCAAATATCCCCCTTACCCCCAACTGTCTTGCCACCTCAAAAGCCAGGATAATACCACCAGTGGTCGGTCCGGCTACTACCTGGATTTTTTGCTTCCGGAAGTGGTCGGCAATCATTCGACAGAGCTGCTCGGTGTAGTTTGGGAATTGCAAAACTCGGAATTTCTCCCAATAGACGGGGGAGTGCAGCCCGGAGGTGAGCAGGAAATGTCCCCTAAGTATCGCTCCCGATTTTTCAAAGATTTCTTCTATATTTTCTATCAACCCCATCCCCCTTCAATCTACCCCAGTCAGAGCGGTTATATACTTAATAGAGCTGGCAAGTTGCTCGTCCAATGGGTAGTGATGAACAAATCCTAATTGCTCTGGTGGCCAGAACGCTAACCAGGCTTTGCCAATTATGTTCTGCCGGGGCATTGTCCAGCCAGTATGGGAATCGTTGGCATTATTGCGGTTATCACCAAGAACAAAATATTCATTCGCCGGGATTATTTTCTGATGAAGGGTATAGGCGGGGGGCTCTTTGATATAGGGCTCATCTAGTTTTGTGCCATTAACATATACCGCCCCCTCCTTCACCTCTACAGTATCGCCGGGTAAAGCAACGATTCGTTTGATATAGACTGCTTTAGGGTCAGACGGCGGGTGTAATATTATCACATCACCCCTCTCCGGTTCACTGAAGTGATAGGCGAGTTTATTGACCAACAGTCTTTCTCCTTCTTGAAAGTTAGGCTCCATGCAATGCTCTACTATGACAAAGCTCTGAACTGTGGCATGTATTAGGAGAAAGATGCCCAAAGCCAGTATGACCGTCAGCAGAATCTCGCGTAAAAATGTTCTCACTATATTTAAACCTTTCTAGGCATTCTTATTATTATACCCTATCTAACCTTATCCTTCTAGAGGAGCTGATTTGCACTTTTTTTGCAGGAGGTGCTAGAATGGCACTGCTATGAACTACATGGGACAGGCGCTTTCCCTAGCCAGATTAGCTCTGGGGCAGGCTAGCCCTAACCCAGCAGTAGGGGCGGTGGTGGTTAAGAAGGGCGTGGTTGTGGGACAAGGCTATACCCAACCCCCAGGCTCCCATCATGCCGAGGTAGTCGCCCTAAAACAGGCGGGGGAGGAAGCCCGGGACAGCGTCATGTATGTTACCCTGGAACCTTGCTGCCATTATGGTCGGACTCCACCCTGTACCCGGACAATCATTTCTTCCGGCATCAGAGAGGTTCATATGGCAATGCTTGACCCCAACCCCTTGGTTTCAGGAGGGGGTAAGGATGAGCTGGAGGGGGAGGGCATCAAAACCTATCTCGGTGAGGAGGAAGAGGAGGCTAAAGAGATTAACGAGGCTTATATCAAATTCATTACCACCGGTATCCCTTGGGTCACCGCCAAATTTGCGGTAAGCCTGGATGGGAAGATTGCTACCAGAAAGGGTGATTCTCAGTGGATTAGCGGCAATGAGGCGAGGAAGTATGTCCATAACCTGCGCTATACCACCGATGCTATTATGGCTGGGGTGAATACTGTCCTGGCCGATGACCCTCACCTTACGACCAGATGCTGTGGTGGCCGGGGGGGGACAGTTAGAAAGCAACCGCTCCGGGTGATTGTGGACGGTGAAGGGCGCACACCATTAACGGCTCGGGTATTTAGTGAGCCGGGAAAAACACTTCTGGCACTGGGCAGGACAGCTACTTCAGAGAAGAAAGCCGCCTTTGCTCAGGCTGGTGCTGAAATATTGGAATTGCCCACCGCCAAAGGGCTGGTCGACCTGGAAAAGTTGCTTACGGCTTTAGGTGAGCGGGAAATTGCCAGCGTTTTAGTCGAGGGGGGTGGAATTCTGCTTGGTTCTCTATTTGACCGTGGGCTTGTGGATAAGGTTATCGCCTTTATTGCCCCAATTATTATTGGTGGCGCCGAGGCAAAAACGGCAGTAGCCGGCAAAGGGGTTGATAAGGTGGCAGACTCATTTAGATTAGAGCGTATCAAGGTGGAAAAGCTTGGCGATGACTTGATGGTCAGCGGATATGTTAAAACATAAAAGGAAGAATATGTGTTTACCGGGATTATAGAAGAGGTTGGTAGAGTTGTCTCGGCACGCCCAGGGAAGCTTGTTATCGCCGCTGGCGAAGTTATGCCGGGGGTGAAACACGGCGTAAGTATGGCGGTTAACGGGGTATGCCTGACGGTAACCAATTTTGACAATAGCTCCTTTTCCGTGGATGTAATGCCGGAGACGTTAAAGAGGACTAACCTTGGGTTACTTCATGCTGGAGACGGGGTTAATCTGGAGCGACCGCTGCCTTTAGGTGGGCGGCTGGGTGGGCATTTGGTGCAGGGGCATGTTGATGATACCGGAAGAGTAATCTCTATTACTCGGGAAGATGGGGCAATGCTCGTTAGATTTGAAGCGCCGCCTGAAGTAATGTACTATGTGGTAGAGAAAGGTTTTATTGCCGTTGATGGGGTTAGCCTGACCATTGTAACTAAGGATACCAGCTCATTTCAGGTTTCTGTTGCTGATTATACGCTGAAACACACCAATCTAGGCAGTCGGCGAGTGGGTAACCTGGTTAATCTGGAGGTGGATATTATTGCCAAATATGTCAAACAATTTAGCCAGACTCGCCACCCGGGTGTAACTTTTGAATTTTTACACGAGCAGGGGTTTGTCGCCGGTTAAACTACGGGAGGACAAGCATGGGCTTATCAAACATTACTGAGGCTATTGAGGATATAAAAGCAGGCAAATTTGTTATCCTCGTTGATGATGAGGATAGAGAGAACGAGGGTGACCTGGCACTAGCTGCGGAGAAGGTTACCGCCAAAGCTATTAACTTTATGGCAAAGTATGCCCGAGGACTGATTTGCCTGCCTGTTATCGGAAAGCGGTTAAATGAATTGGGAATTCCCCTGATGGTCGGTGAGAACACTTCAAAGTTTTCCACTGCCTTTGCCGTCTCTGTTGACGCTAAACGTGGGGTAAGCACCGGTATTTCGGCGGCGGATAGAGCTGAGACAATCAAGGTCATGATTGACCAAGCGACCAAGCCCGACGATTTAGCCCGACCGGGGCATATATTCCCGCTGCAGGCGAAGGAGGGGGGAGTACTTGCCCGAGCCGGGCATACCGAGGCGATAGTTGACTTAGCCAAGTTAGCTGGTCTCTATCCCGCCGGGGTTATCTGCGAGATTATGAGTGAGGATGGCACTATGGCGCGGCTACCTCAACTTGAGGCAATGGCCGACAAGTTTGGGATTAAGATTATAACTGTAGCCGACCTTATTGCCTATCGCCGCCGTCATGAAAAGCTGGTGCACCGAGTGGCTGAGACCAAGCTGCCAACAAGATATGGCGAGTTTGCTGCTATCGCCTACAAGAGTGACATAGACCCGGATGAGCATCTGGCACTGGTACTGGGAGATATATCTACCGAGGAGCCGGTTTTAGTCCGAGTCCATAGTGAGTGCCTTACCGGTGATGTATTTGGCAGCCTTCGCTGTGATTGCGGTGAGCAGGTTGCCTTAGCGATGCAGAATATCGCCAGCGAGAGACGGGGGGTCTTACTTTATATGAGACAGGAGGGGCGGGGCATTGGCTTCCACAACAAGATGCGTGCCTATGCTCTCCAAGATAAAGGGCTGGATACAGTGGAGGCTAATCTATCCCTGGGCTTCCCTTCAGACCTGCGGGACTACGGCATCGGTGCCCAGATTCTGGCTGACCTGGGCTTACATGAGATTCGGCTGCTCACCAACAACCCCAAAAAGGTGATCGGTCTGGAGGGTTACGGACTAAAGGTGGTGAAGACACTCCCTATTATCGCCACCCCCAATCCCTACAACCGAGCTTACCTGGAGACAAAAAAGAAAAAGCTGGGCCACCTCTTGGAAATACCGGAGGTTGATGATAAATAGGAGTCGAACTATGACTATTCAGAATCCAAGCAATAAGAGGTTGGGTGAAATTCACGTGGAGTTGGAGAAACTAAATAACAGACGCAACATAATTGAAGCTACGCATACCAAGGAAATATGGAGTGACCAAAAGCTAATTGCAAACCAAGGTTATTCCCCAATGAGTAACCAAGCTGAAAGATTACGTCAAGCTGAATGGAGAGTGCGCCTAGATGCTGATAAGGAATATCAAGATATATTATGTAGGATTGCCATTTTAGAAGGCGAGCGAATAGCACTAGGTGAACAATTTGATATAGATGGTTTAACCCTATGAGGTATAGGCTAGGATAAGGGTGGTTGGAAGGGGGAGATACTAAGGGAGAGTTAAAGAGAGGCAAAGCCTCTCTTAAGAATAATTCCCCTTCCCCTTGATAAGGGGAAGGGGATAAAGGGGATAGGGTTATCAACAGTATTAATAATAAGGAGAAAGCAATGAGCAAGAATTTTGAGGGCATGTTACTGGGGAAAGGGCTGAAGTTCGGGCTGGTTGTCTCCCGCTTTAATGAGTTCTTCAGCAAAAAGTTGCTTGAGGGGGCACAGGACGCCCTGCTCCGCCACGGTGTTAGCGAGGATGGTATAGACATTGCCTGGACACCCGGCTCCTTCGAGATTCCGTTGATTGCCCAGAAATTAGCCGAGACGAAAAAATACAACGCCATTATCTGTCTGGGGGCGGTAATTCGCGGCGGCACGCCTCACTTCGAATACATCGCGGCTGAGGTAACCAAGGGCATCGCCCAAGTCAATCTTAGCACCGGGGTGCCTATTATCTACGGCGTCATCACCACGGATACCCTGGAGCAGGCCGTGGAGCGCTCTGGAACCAAAGCGGGCAACAAGGGCTTTGATGCAGCGGTAAGTGCCATTGAAATGGCTAACCTGGTTAAGAGCATCGGCTAATTACTGGGGACAAGCTTTTAAAAAGATTCGGCAATAGTCAACTTTGGCGACTCAGTTAGCAGTGATTCAATCTTAGACTCAATTTTGAGACGCCCGGGGTTACCTTCCCAGGATTTCCAGTCAAGTGCGCTTAACCAAGTGCTGAGGGCAAAGATATCAGATTTATCCTCTACGCTCTGGAGCAGCTCACCGGAAACATAACCTGGCTGTGAGACAAGCTCAGCGCGCATTTTATTCAGCAGGTCAATTAAATCCCCTTCCTTGCCCCTTTTTACATGACGTTCAATCAATACCTTTATCATTTCAGGTAGTAACCTTATAGACAGTATCTCCCCTTCTTACCCGGTCGCCAACCTTGATTCCGATAGCATCTCCTGCCTTGGCTTGTGGAACGTTCACATTATTAATCTGCATCGACTCAACAGTGAATTCCAAATCAGTGGTATGGCCTTTGATGTGAATTGTATCGCCCACTTTTAGAGTCTTGGTTAGCGTAATACCAGCAACCACAGGGTGGGCAAAGAAATCGCTCACCTTTCCAATCTCCACCTCCGGCATTTGGGCACCTCCTTTGTGTCTTATTATCTTTAGTATACGCCAACTAGTTCGGGTAAATCAATATGGTTTTTTATTAACCTCATCCCCTTTTCACCCTAAAAAATCAATGATTTTTCAGGGAACCCGAATTTCATATGGTGTCCTCACCCCCTGTATCCCCCTCTCCTTTCCAAAGAGAGGGGGAGGTATTTGAGGTATTTATAGAAGAGGGGCGTCAGCCCCTCTTAGACACCCCATTAAGTCAGGCTCCTTCAAAGGAAGGAGGAGATTTAAAAGAGGGGGCGAAGCCCCCCTCTTAAAACTACTTCCCCCCCCCCTCAGGGGAAGGGGGTCAGGGGGATGGGGTTACTAAATAATTTCCTCCTTGCCTATTAAGATTGTATCTGGTATCATAAGCCAGCATTTTAGGAGAGCTATTATGGAAGTAGGCTTGGTTTATGACCCCATCTATCTCAAGCACGACACCGGAGACCATGTAGAAAATGCCGGGAGGCTGGAGGCAATAATATCCCGCCTTGAGGAAACCGGCCTCAGGCAGCAACTGACGCTGGTTAAACCCAGAAAAGCCTCGGTTGAAGAACTATCGCTGGTGCACCAGAGACAGCACATCTCCCGTATCCAAGATGTCGCCAGTAAGGGCGGCGGCTGGCTTGACAGCGATACCGTAGTGTCGCCTGATTCCTATGAGGTTTCCCTCTACGCTGCTGGTGGCAGTATCCGGGCGATGGAGGCGGTTATGGAGGGGGAGGTAGGCAGTGCCTTTGCCCTGGTCAGACCGCCGGGCCACCATGCCACCCCGCGGCGAGCTATGGGCTTCTGCCTGTTTAATAATATCGCTATTGCTGCCGAGCAGGCTCTGGCTAAATATAAGCTGGAACGTATCACCATCATCGACTTTGATGTCCACCACGGTAATGGAACGCAGGAAGTTTTCTATCAGCGTCCTGAGGTGATGTACATATCAACCCACGAGTATCCCTTCTATCCCGGGACGGGCAGCGTTGAAGAAACTGGTAGTGGCGCTGCCAAGGGAGCCACAGTTAATATACCGTTGCCCGCTGGTTGCGGCGATAGTGAATATCTACCGGTCTTTGAGCAGATTATCGCTCCGGCAGCCAGGCGGTTTAAACCGCAGCTTATCCTGGTCTCCGCTGGCTACGACGCCCACTGGGCTGATAGTATCGCCATGATGCGGGTGAGTGTCACTGGCTTTGCCCAAATGGTGGGGATTATCAAAGGGTTAGCCGATGAGCTATGCGGTGGGCGTTTAGTCTTCTGCCTGGAAGGTGGCTATAATCTCAGAGCTTTAGCCGCTTCAGTAAAAGCCACCTTTGATGTCCTTCTGGGTAACACCGGCATTGACGACCCTCTCGGTCAATCACCACGCCGCTCTGAGGCACCGAAGATTGACCGCCTGATTGGGGCAATAAAGGAAGTACACGCTCTATCTTGACGCCCGGGACGGGTGCAGAAACCGGCCCCACTCTCCCTGTTCCCATACCACCAGTAGCGATGGGGCAACAAAGACTGAGTCAAAGGTTCCGACAATACTGCCAATAAGTAGAACCCAGACGAAGTTCTGAATTGACCCTCCGACAAACACGAGCAAAACTACTAGTGTAATTACGATGGTAATAGTGGTATTCAGACAACGGGTTAGAGTCTCGACTATACTGTAATTGGCCACAGCCTCAAAACTAGAGCTGATGCCCTTTCTCACATTTTCCCGTATTCTATCAAAGACGACAATCGTGTTATCGATACTGACGCCAATGACCGCCAGGATACCGGTAATAAACATAAGGTCGATTTCCCAGCCCGCCAGGACACCGAGAATCGAGAAAACCCCGGCCGTTATTAATACATCGTGCACCAGAGCTACGGTAAACGTGGTGCCATAGCGGAAGGATTTGGGCACCCGACGAAATGCCCAGATAATATAAAGGAGCATGACAAAAGTAGCCACAATTAGGGCGATAATGGTTGTCCGTGATGTCTGCTTGGCTATTATCGGGTCTATAGTCTGAAAACTCTTCTCGGTAAGAGGGCCAAACTTATCCGTCAGCCCGGCTTCCAGCTGCTTTTTTGCCTCATCAGTTAAAGCCACGGTGCGGATAAGGAAATCACTCTCTCCGGTGCCGATGGTTTGAACAATGGAATTGCCATAGCCTAAATTAGCCAGTTCCTCTTTTAAGGCACCGTGGTCTACTTTTTGGCTAAAACTTATCGTCATTGATGAGCCACTGCTGAATTCCAGCCCGGGTTTAAGCCCAAACACAACCAGAAAAATAATACTGAGCAGGATAGCTACCCCGGAGATGAGAAAGAACCAGTATCTTTTACCTATAATATCAATCATTTCTTTCCCCCTACGTATGGGCTAAATAGTGAAGTCTTGTTGGCCAGGCGGGTCCCGACGAACAGGCGCAATAATGCCCGCGTAACCATAATGGCCGTGAACATGCTTACTACTGTACCAATAAGTAAGGTTAAGCCAAATCCTCTTACCGGCGCCCCGGAGGCAATTTGCCCACCGACTATAATCAGAATGATGCAGACGATAAAGGTAGTTACGTTGCTATCCCAGATAGCCGACCAGGCACGGCTAAAGCCAGCCTCAATGGCCGCCCCTAATGTCCGCCCTCCCCTTAACTCCTCCTTCATCCGTTCAAAGATGAGAATATTGGCATCGACCGCTATACCTATGGACACGACAAAACCACCGATTCCAGCCAGAGTGAGGGTTACCGGTATCAGCTTAAATATCGCCAGGTTAAGCGCTCCATAAAAAATTAGGGCCAGACTGGCTAAAGCCCCGGGTATACGGTAATAGGCAATCATAAACAGCATGACCAGTATTATGCCAATTAGCCCTGCCTTAAGGCTCAGGCTAACAAAGTCAGCACCGGCCACCGGAGACACGTTCTGCTCATAGACAAGCGCAAGCGGCACGGGCAGGCGGCCGGCATTCAGTTGCTTGGAGAGAGCAGTAGCTTCCTTCCGGCTTAATCCCTCAATCTGCCCACTGGTTGTAATCACCGACCGGACGGTAGGCGCAATGGGTCGCCCATCATCGCCCAGTAATGGCTCATCACCCTCAAAAATGCCTAAAGGCTTATCTACCAGCCGCCCGGTTATTGCTTCGGACAGCTTACTCCCCTCCTCATCCCACTGAAAAATCAATAGTACGCCACCGAATTCATCTGTCCTTACATAGGTATTCTCTTTAAAGTACTGGCTGGTCAGCTCTTTTTCCTGACCGTCAATTACCGCGGTGGCTGGCTTCCACTTGCCGAGGGCATCAGTCCACTTGGCGGTTTCGCCTTCCCCAACCAGTTCGCCAAACTCGAGCAGTGCGGTGCGTCCGATACGTCCCTTTTCGACATCAGTGATGCTGGCTCCGGGTAGCTCGACTACTATCTGGTCTGCCCCCATCTTCTCAATGACCGGTTCGGTTACTCCCAGAGGGTTAATCCGGTTCTGAATAACCGCTATCACCCCTTCAATGACTGATGTCTCCTGCCCTTTTGCCACCGCCGACATGTCCGCCTTGTAGACCATGTGAAGGCCACCCTTCAAATCCAGACCCAGGTGTATTCCCTGCCGGCCAAACCTTTCTCCCCCAATGGGCAGGAGTACCCAGAGGGAAAAGGCAAAAAGGGCTAGTATTATAAAAATCAGCACATTTCTTCTCGCCATATATTACACCGCCTCAGTTTCAAGCCTTTGCCGGATATAAGATAGAGCCTCCTCCCTGGTAGCCACCTCACCAGAGGCTTGTGCCTCACGCACTGCCTCAAGCAGCTTACCAATCTTTGGTCCCGGGCTGAGGCTAAAGATTCTTATTATATCATGCCCATCAACCAGCTTGGGCGGAACAACTAACCTTTCCTGCTCAAAATGCTGGGCTAACACATATTCCACCATCTGGGTATGCTCCTGCCAACCAGCCAGGTCTAGCTGCGGTCCCCTGGTGGCTAGGTGGTCAGCCAGGCTTAAGAATAGTATATCAATGCCAGCTTCATCAGTATCGCGGAAGTAACGGTAAATAGCCCGGTGGGTGGGAAGTTCTCCCTGCCCCATCTGCCCCGGTCTGAGGTGCTCTCTAACCATAATCTCCGCCATTTTAACCTCTTTACTACTAAATCGCAACCTCTCCAGGATATCAACCGTTATCGCTGCCCCGAGCTTGGCATGGCCGAGAAAATGCATCCGACCATCTTCACCAATAGCTTTGGTCTGGGGCTTAGCCACATCATGAAGCAGCGCCGCTAGCTTGAGGAGCAACCGGCGGGTACTACCACTGCTCACCTCGCGGGCAAAGTGTTGCGCCAGTACCCCTGACCATGGGGCAATAGCCAGGACCTCATCACCGGCATATTCCCAGTTTCCCTGGTGAAGAAGAAAGTCAACGGCAGTCACCGTCTTTATTGAGTGCTCAAAGACATCCCAGAAGTGTTCCTTGGGCTGCTCGACCCTCTTTGTCTCTGCCAGCTCGGGAATGATAGCCGTTAGTAAACCCAGGTCATCAAGATAGGGCAAAGAGCGCTCCGATTGAGGCACCGCCAGGAGCCGAAGCAGTTCTTCTCTTATCCGCTCTCCGGCGACATTGGCGATAAGGTGAGAGTAGCGCCGAATTAGAGCCTCAGTGTGGCTATCGATAGTCAAACCAAGTTCAGCCTCCAGGCGTACCGCCCGTAATAAGCGGGCAGCATCCGACGGGAAAGCCCTCTCGGAAACACTCCGAACCACACCACGTTGAAGGTCAGCCCGACCATTAAACGGGTCGATGAGATGGACAGCGCTGTAATCCTTGACTAGCTCCCCAAGGTCAATGGCTATGGCGTCTATAGTGAAATCGCGCTGTGCCAGGTCATGCTCAATGCTGCCCAGAAACGATGAGAAATCAAGCTGCCAACGACCCCCAGACGGTGCCTCCTTATCAACCACAACCACCCGGCCTACCCCGTTTACTTTATCCAGCAGGACAAACCTGCCACCAAGAGCCTCGGCTATTTTTTGAGCTACCTCTACGGCATCGGCGGCGACAGCAATATCAATATCAGCCGTATCTCTCCCCAGTAGAACATCACGCACAAATCCACCGACAAGATATGCTTTTACACCCTGTTCGGTGAGGACATTATTTACCGAGGTCAATAGTAATAACGCCCTTGGCTCAATAGATAGCTTCATTCTTCACCCACTAATACTCTAAAGCTACAATATACTACCAATTCAGCTGCTTATCAAGGGGAAATCCAGTAACCTATCCCCCTAGCCCCCTTCTCTTTGATAATGAGCTAACTTAACGGGGTGTTGAAGAGGGGCTAACGCCCCTCTTCTATAAATAATTCCCCCTCTCCTTTTCAAGGAGAGGGGGATAAAGGGAGTGAGGTTAATGAGGTTAATAAACAATCTCATTCAACGAAAAGTGTTAAAAGGCGCTCTTTTCTTGGGCAGGCTTCAATAGGGGCTAGTCAGCTCAAGGGCACTTTTACTTGCTTTCTTGGGGCATGCCCTTGGCAATGCTCTTTAAGACGCTGAGGATGCCAACGACCGCGCGCTGCATATCAAAAGACTCCTGTGCTAACATCCTGGCCACATAGGGGTCCAATTCACCACCCCCATAGTGCTGGCGACTCTCAGCTACGGTTGGGGGGTGGGGAGAGAGGTAGCCAGCCAGAGTAAATAGCTCGTCCTCATCAAAGCCTAAAGGTTTGGCGATTCGGCGCAGAATTGAGCCTGAAGGGTAACGTTCGCCCCGCTCAATGCGGCCCAGGTGCGAGGCCGATACGCCCGACGCCACACTAAGCTTGCGTAGCGTCAGTGGCATCATAACTCTTCGCTGCTTAAGCATCATGCCCAAATCAGTGTTTATGTCAGGCATAGCAATCAAATTATAATTCGCCATTTGGCAAATGTCAACTAAAAATAGATTAAGGAGGGGGCTTGACAGCAGGCAATTTTGGTGCTATAATTATTGCCACTTGGCAGGTTAAGGGCATGATACTGAAAACAAAGGTTTTTGATTTATATGCTGAGCGCTATAGGAATTTGTCCGAGCTAGCCGAAGCTATGGAACTATCAGTAAGCCAGGTTTACCGAGTAGTCGAAGGCAAACGCAACATCAATCGCAAGTTCATTATCGGGGCGATAAAAGCCTTTCCCGGCTATAAGTTTGATGACCTTTTCTATTTTGTCCCCGAGGCGCCAGTTGTCAAAATATCTGAGTTCCAGCAAGTGGGGTGAGAGGCAATCCCCTCTTAGAGCTGAGCTGCCTCAGGTTCAACCTTATATAGCTTGTCCGGGCTTTCAAGGTGGTCGATATAAAGCACACCGTTTAAATGGTCTATCTCATGCTCCAGTGCTTGAGCCAGGAGTTCTTCCGCCTTAATTCTTATTTCCTTCCCGCTTAGGTCGCGCCCCTTAACCCGGACCGATTGAGCACGTTTAATCTCACCAAAGTAGCCCGGGATGCTGAGACAACCCTCGGTTATCAGGCGTTCGCCTGTCCGGCGCACTATCTCCGGATTAATCAGGACAATATCTTCCTCCTCAGGCAGGCCAATAACAATTACGCGTAAGGGAATACCTACCTGGGGTGCCGCCAATCCTACTCGTCCCGGAACAGCGTGTATTGTCACTAGCATGTCCTTAATCAGTTTCCGGACTGAGCCATCAATAGTCTTGACCCGTTTTGACTTCTGTCTCAATACCGGGTCGGGAACCACACGAATAGGTAAGACAGCCATCTTAGACCTCAGAAATTCGTCCTAGTACAGTTTACCTAAACCAGACCCAGCGGGTCAATGTCTACCGTCCAGCCCTGAGGAAGGGGTATCGGGGAGAGAAATGACGACAGTTCTGAGCCGCGAAGTATAAGCTGCCACCGGAACCGGCCCCGCAGCCGGTGAATATAGGCTGGGGCGGGCCCAATCAGCTCAATATCAGCTATACCCTGTGAGTCTATTTCCTGGCTTAGCCGGCGCTTCATCCTTTCTGCCTCCCGCTGGCACCGCGCATCGTTGGCATGGCTATAAACAAGGCAAGCGAGCCGATTAAAGGGAGGGTTACGCAGCTGGCGCCGGTAATTAATCTCCCGCTCATAGAATGAGGAATAGTCGTGTCTTGATGCCGCCTGAATGGCATAGTGCTCGGGGGCATAGGTCTGGATAATAACCTTTCCCCCCCGGGTGCCCCGTCCCGCTCTTCCCGCTACCTGAGACAGGAGCTGAAAGGTTCTTTCCCCGGCGCGGAAGTCGGGCAGATTCAGAGCGGTATCAGCGCTGACCACCCCAACCAAGGTAACCAGGGGCAAATCCAGTCCCTTGGCAATCATCTGGGTACCAATAAGAATATCAGCCTGGTGAGCGCGGAACTTGCCCAGTATCTCGTCATGGGAATGCCTCCCCGTCGTAACATCACTATCCCAGCGCAGCAGCCTGGCGGTGGGGAAGCTATAGCCCGCCTCCTGCTCCAGCTTCTGGGTGCCCAGGCCCAAAAATTTTATCTGGCGTCTTAGACACCGAGGGCAAGCCGGGGGAACAGGCGTCCGGTGGTTGCACTGGTGGCAAACCAGGACATCCTCGGCAAGATGATAGGTAAGGGGAACCTCACAACGCTTGCAGCGGAGGACAAAGCCGCAACTGCGACACTGGATAAAGGTAGCTCCGCCGCGGCGATTGAGAAACAGAATGACCTGCTCATCATTAGCTACCGCCTGGCTCATCGCCTCAGACAGGGAGCGACTGAAGAGGCTCCTGTTCCCTGCCTTGAGCTCCTCCCTCAAGTCCACCACCTCAACCTGCGGCATTGCCGAACCATCATAGGGGGTAACCCGCCCCGGAAGCTGGAGCCGGCGATAGTCTCCCCTTTGAGCGTGGTAAAATGTCTCTACATCCGGGGTAGCACTGCCCAGGATGACCACGGCTCCAGTTGACTCAGCCAATTTTATCGCCACATCGCGGGTGTGGTAGCGGGGCGATTTATCATTCTGTTTATAGGTCCACTCGTGCTCCTCGTCAATAACGATAAGACCCAGGTCAGGCTGAGGGGCAAAGATGGCACTCCGGGGGCCAATGACCACGTCAAACTCCCCGTCTCTAATTCGCTGCCACTCGTCAAACTGCTCACCCAGAGACAGTTTGGAATGAAGCACAGCCACTCTATAGGGGAAGCGAGCGGCAAACCGCTCTATAGTTTGGGGGGTGAGGGCAATCTCGGGGACTAGGACTATACCTTTTTTCCCCAGCCCTATCGCCTCAGCCAGGGCTTGAAGGTAGACCTCGGTCTTGCCGCTGCCGGTAACACCGTGAAGGAGAAAAATGGCTGGCGAGGCGCTGCCCTCTACCAAGCTGGACCTAATCGCCTCAAAAGCTGCTTTTTGGGCCAGGGTGAGGGTGAGAGGATGGGAGGGGGTGATATCCCGATAGGAAATCGGTTCGCGGGTTACCTTGACCTGCTGAAATGTGACCGCGCCCTTTCTGACTAAAGCATCAGCTACTGCTTTATCACAGCTGGCATTCTGCCTTACTTCTGCCCAGGGCACCGGCCTGGTTTGCTGGGACAGATACTCCAGGAGGCGGGCTTGTTTGACCGCCCTGCCCTGCGCACGCAGCTTGGCAGCCTCTTGCCGGGCTTCGTCAGCCTCAATTGCCAGGCTGAGGAAAAGCTCTACCTTCGGTTTTACCCTGATTCTCTCCAGCTCATGGCTTTTAACTACCAGACCTTGATTGTCCAGCTTGGATACAGCAAGCCTTGCCTCTTTTGTCCCTAATCTCTTCTCAAGCTCCGTTAGACTGACCTTGCCCTTATTCTGAATCAGGTCTAGTATCTGCCTTTGTTCCCCGGTAAGAGCGGATAAATCAAAACCATGAGGGATTGGAGTAGCACTGACAAAAGTGAGCGCCCTGCGCTCAAAGCCTGGCGGTAACATTAAAGCTACAGCGTCAAAAAGGGGGGATAAATAATATTTGCTTATCCAGCGCGCCAGTGATACATGGGAGGGAGAAAGTAAAGGGCGGGACTCAATAACCCCGGCTATTTCCTTGGTTTCCTCCACCGCGGGGGAGGGGCTGAGCTCCAAAACGATGCCCTGGAGCAGCTTGTCGCCAAAAGGAACCAATACCGCCTGCCCCACCTCAATAGCCAGAGCCGGTGGTATGGCATAGCTAAATATCCGGCGCTGCGCTACCGGCGAGTTGACGCTAACCTCAGCATACCTCATCCTGTTCTCCAGCGAGGTAGCTCTCAGCTATTCTTTCTTCTCCTCTTTCCCCCGCTTTTCCTTCGTTCGAGATGCCTTACTACTGAGCCCGCGCAGGTAATAGAGCCTAGCCCGGCGCACCTTTCCGTGCCGCACCACCTCTACCTTTGCCAATAGTGGTGAGGAAAAAGGAAAGGTATGCTCAACGCCGACGCCATGGAGAACCCGTCTCACGGTGAAGTTTCCACCATCGGCACCACGGCGGACCTTGATTACTACCCCTTGAAATAACTGGGTGTGCCCCTTCTCCCCTTCCCTAATCCTGACGCTAACCTTCACTGAGTCACCAGGGGCAAGGTCAGGAATACTGGGATTTGGTTTGTCTGTAAGTAATGTCGTAACATCCATATTAAGATTACCTCAATTTCTCTATTAAATTTCTCTCCTTCGAGCTTAGCTCCGTTTTTGCCAACAGCTCGGGGCGACGTTTCAGGGTACGCTGGATAGACTGCTCACGGCGCCAGCTAGCAATTTGGGCATGGTTTCCGGAAAGTAAGACCTCGGGCACCGGCCATCCCCGATATATGGTGGGGCGGGTATACTGGGGGTACTCCAGCAGCCCAGCGACATGAGAATCATCCAGTAATGACGCTGCGGAACCAAGGACCCCGGGCAGTAACCTGACTACAGCATCGATAACGACCATAGCGGCTGGTTCGCCACCACTGAGCACATAATCACCAATACTAATCTCATCGGTAGCCAGATGCTCTATCACCCGCTCATCAACCCCCTCATAATGACCGCAGATAAGAATTAGATGGCTATACTGGGATAGCTCCTCGGCAATCTTCTGGCAGAAAAGGCGACCCTGCGGGGTAAGCAGAATAACCGGCGTTGCTGAGTCCCTTTCTATTGACTCTACCGCCTCAAAAATGGGCTCGGGCTTGAGCACCATGCCAGCACCGCCGCCATAAGGATAGTCATCAACAGTGTGGTGTTTATCATGGGTATAATCGCGAATATTGTGAAGGCTAACGCTGACCAGCTTCTGGTCTATAGCCCTCTTGAAAATGCTCTGGCTAAGCATGCCCTGGAACATCTGGGGAAACAGCGTCAAAATGTCAATATGCACTTTAATCCTTCCCCGTGCCAGCGTGCAGGGTTATTTCTCCCTTGATAATCTGCACCGCGTGAGGGATAGCCGGCAGTATTACCTCAAGGCACTCACGGACTGCCTTCGGGCTACCGGGCAGGTTGATAATAAGGCATCTTTTCCTCACGCCAGCCACCGCCCGACTCAGCATAGAAAAGGGTGTTGCGGTAAAGGTTTGGACTCTCATCATCTCCGCCAGGCCGGGCACAACCTTGTCCACTATAGAAAGGGTGGCTTCCGGGGTAACATCGCGTGAAGCCAGTCCGGTGCCCCCCGTAGTTAAAATAACATCCATACTACCCTCATCGGCCCACTCCGCAAGCTTGCTGGCGATAATATCCGCCTCGTCAGGAATAACCTCGTACTTAATGACGTGGCTGTCTACCCCCAATAGGCTATCGCGGATTGCCTTACCGCTCTCATCAGAGCGCTGCTTCCGCCAGACGCCATCACTTATAGTAATAATACCCAGGTTAAACATTACACCCTCTTAAGACAAACTCTATTTTACCACATACAGGGCGTGTAGCAAAAGGATTATTTATTATGAACCTCACCCCCTGACCCCCTCTCCTTGCCAAGGAGAGGGGGAATTATTTTTATAGAAGAGGGACTTTGTCCCTCTTAAACACCCTTTTGGCAGAATAGGGAGAGGAGATTTTTGTAATAGGGACTGATATCCTTCTTAGACGCCCCCAAAAATAAGAGAATTAAAAGAGTAATCAGGGGGCATTATGCAGCACTTTTAAGAAATCTCCCAAAGAGGTCGTTTGGTAAAAAGCCCTTTTAAAAATTATGTTCCCCGCCACTTCTAAAGGGAGAGATTTTAGAGAGGGGCTTTCGCCCCTCTCTTACTTTCCTCCCCCTTCCCCTTGATAAGGGGAAGGGGGTCAGGGGGATAGGGTTACTAAATTACTAAATATTCTCCTAAAAGGGCTTGACAAGTGGGGGTATATGTGCTGTAAAATGGTAAAAAGTGGGTAATTGTGGTAGAATAGGGTAAAACGAGGTCAAACATGTTCTTCGGGGAGTTTGAATATAAGATTGATGACAAGGGTAGGGTGCCCATCCCGCCTAAGTTCAGAAGAGAGCTCAGGGAAGAAGTGATACTGGCACCCGGGGCAGAGAAGTGCGTTACTCTCTACCCCCTAACTGAGTGGAAAAAGCTGGCCTCTACCCTCACCAGTGGTTTAATCACGCCCAGTAAACTGAGAAGACTAAAGCGGGCTGTTTTCGCTACTGCCTTTAGCCTCAGGATAGATGGGCAGGGAAGAATAGCCCTGCCTTTCTCGCTACGGCAGCATGCTGAGATTGTAGATGAGGTAGTTATAGTTGGCGCTAATAATTATCTTGAAATATGGAATAAGGTACACTGGCAGGAAGAGAAGACTGTTAGCCGGGAACAAGCCTGGCAGATTATAGAAAGCCTAGAGAGGCACTAATGAATCTAACCATGTCAGCCGCCACTCATATCCCGGTGCTGCTGGAAGAGACCATTGAGGCGCTGGCAGTTCAGCCCGGGGGCCGCTATATTGACTGTACCCTTGGGGCGGGGGGACATGCCGCTGCCATCTTAGACCGTAGTTCCCCCGGTGGGCAATTGCTGGGCATTGATGCTGACCCTGAAGCTATAACCGTAGCCAGGGCAAGGCTTGAAGCCTGTAGCCGCTCAACGCTTTTAATTAACGAAAACTTCGCTAATCTTAAAGCAATCTGTATTAAATATGGTTTTTTCCCCGTGCATGGCATCTTGTTTGACCTTGGACTCTCTTCCCTTCAGCTTGACAGCAATCGTGGCTTCAGCTTTCAGCGTGATAGCCCACTAGACATGCGCTTGGGCCCCAGCCAGGAGGTTACTGCGGCCGATATTGTTAATGCCTCCTCCGAGACTGAACTGGCTCAGCTGATAAAAACATTCGGCGAGGAAAGCCACAGCCGTAAGATAGCCCATTATATTGTGCAAGAGCGCCCGATAAAAACTACCCTTCAGCTAGCGGGGACGATAGAGCAGGCTATCGGTAGCCGAAGGGGTAGAATTCACCCTGCCACCAGAACCTTCCTGGCACTACGAATAGCGGTTAACCAGGAGCTAGAGCACCTAGAGTCAGCTCTAGAACAGGCAGTTGACCTCCTTGGCTTTGGCGGCAGACTAGTTGTTATTAGCTATCACTCCCTGGAGGACCGCATCGTGAAACGTTTTACCCATCAGAAGGCAAGCGGAGAAAGTGCCTGCCTGAGACTAATTAATAAAAAGGTGATTGCTCCTTCCTGCGCCGAGGTTCAGTTTAATCCCCGCAGCCGCAGTGCCAAATTGAGAGCTGTTGAGCACATTACTATACCCAAGGAGGTGGGCCGTGAATAAACAGTCCATTGAGTATCAAAAGGTAATGACCGAGATAGTATGGGTAAATCTGCCCGGTCCGGATGAACCCAATCCGGGAATGACCGGCGGCGAACTACTGCACGGTTTCCTTGCCGAGCTATATCGGGCTCCGAGCGATGAGATAAAGGCTTTCGTGAGTGGCCTGTGCAACAAGTGGAATGTGCGCTATAGAGAAAGCGGCGCTTATGTTCCCCCAGTTCGATAAAGATTTACCGAGGTCGAAATAAAAGATGATATTGAGAAAGATGGTCAACCAGTAGCTCGACCTAATGTGAGGGAAAGACCACCCCAGGAGGTTTAAAGATGTGAAAATTTACGCACTCAGCAAGTTTAAACGCTCAATAAGGAGGGGTAGATGGCAAAACGAAGTATCATAACTGCTATTGATGTTGGCACCACCAAGGTGTGCACCATTGTCGGCAGTGTTGATGAAGGGGGTGGTATCCGGGTTATCGGAGTGGGTATCACTCCAACCTTTGGGTTGCACAAGGGGCTGGTAGTCAACATCAATGAGGCCAAAGAATCAATTCGGCAGTCAGTAAGGGAAGCAGAGCAAACTTGCGGTTATAAAGTGGAATCAGCCTACGTCGGTGTAACCGGCAGGCATGTCAGCTCGCTGAATAACCGGGCAGTGGTCGCCATCACTCGCAATGACCGGCTGGTGCGTTCTGATGACCTGAGGCGAGTCCTAACAACGGCCCGAGGGGTTAAACTTACCCCCGATAGAAAGCTGCTCCATGTTATTCCCCGGGGTTATGCTGTTGATGGCCAATCAGGAGTCAAGAACCCGGTGGGGATGCATGGCTTCAGACTGGATGTGGAGACACATATCATCACCGCCGCCGTAACCTCAGTTCAAAACCTATTAAAGTGCATCCGAGGCATCGGCATAGATATCGATGACCTCATCCTCGAACCGTTAGCCAGTAGTGAGGCGGTATTAAGCGAGGACGAGAAGCAGGTTGGCGTCATTCTGGCTGACATCGGAGGCGGTACCACCGATATTGCCATCTTCAGAGAGGGGAGCATCTGGCATACCGCGGTTCTGCCTGTAGCCGGTTATCAAATCACCAGAGATATTGCTATCGGTTTGGGGCTGCCATTTGATGTGGCGGAGGAGATGAAGAAGAAGTATGGCAGTGTTGCCCCGGTTTACGAAACAAGGGCCAGTACCAGTAGCGATAACCTCATTTCAAATGGCCACGGTGTTTCCCACCGAGACCTGTGTGACATTATCCGGGCAAGGGTAGAGGAACTCCTGAGGCTCATCGTCCTTGAGATGCCAAGTTCTGAATATGAAAAGTTAGTCCCTGATGGTCTTGTCCTCACCGGCGGAAGTTCTAACCTTGCTGGCATAGAAGCGCTGGGGCGTAATACATTACAACTGCCGGTAAGGGTAGGCATGCCCAGCAATCTATACGGCATCTCTGATGCCCTTCATGACCCGGCATATGCCACCGGCGTTGGTCTTTTGCTCTGGGGAGCAAAATATAGGGAAAAGCGAACCTGGCACCAGAATAACTTTGGCTCAGGCTTGCGGCGCTTTGTTTCCCGACTTGTTAGTCTATTCCGCTAGGTGTAATTCCTAGCAATAAGTGGTTAAAAAAGGAGGAGGAGATGGCAAAAACAAGTTTTAACGCTAACCCGGCTAAGATTAAGGTTATCGGCCTGGGTGGTGGTGGCTGCAACGCCATAACCCGCATGGTCAGGGAGCAAATTCGGGGGGTAGAGTTCATTGGCGCCAATACTGATGCTCAAGCTCTGGCCGTTACCGAAGCCCCGGTCCGTGTCCAGCTTGGGGAGAAGCTCACCAGGGGGTTAGGGGTAGGTGGTGACCATATCCAGGGTCAGAAGGCAGCTGAAGAGAGCCGCGACGAACTGAGGGAACTTATCGCCGGGGCTGATATGGTGTTTATCACCTGCGGTATGGGTGGTGGCACCGGCACTGGGGCGGCCCCGGTGGTAGCTGAGATAAGTAAGCAAACTGGGGCTCTCACCATTGCCGTAGTCACCAAACCTTTCACCTTTGAAGGTGTCCACCGCAATGAGGTCGCCAACGATGGTATTGTTCGCCTCCTGGGTAAGGTTGACACCCTTATCATTATCCCTAACGACCGCTTGCTTGACCTCTGCGATGAGAAGACAGGGGTAGACAGCGCCTTCAAGATGGCTGATGATGTGCTGCGCCATGGGGTTCAGGCGATTGCTGAGGTTATCACTGTCCCGGGGCTGATTAATCTTGACTTTGCCGATGTTAAGGCAGTGATGAAGGACGCTGGTCCAGCCTGGATGTCAATAGGTGTTGGCTCCAGTAAGAACCGAGCTGTGGACGCGGCTAAGGAAGCCCTGGCTAGTCCGTTGCTGGATGTTTCTATTGATGGGGCAAAGGGCGTTCTCTTCAATGTTGCTGGCGGTCCTGGGCTTACCCTGTTTGAGGTTAACGAAGCGGCTGAGGTAATAAGGCAAGCCGTAGACCCGGCGGCTAACATCATTTTTGGCGTGGTTCAGGACCCGAGTTTGAAGGAGGAGATAAGAATAACCTTAATTGCCACCGGCTTCGCTTCTAAGTTAGGATTGGCAGGAGTTAGCCGAGAAGACGAGTTTACCCAACTGCTTAAGGGCTTGAAGAGCGAAGAGGAACTGGACGTTCCTGCTTTCCTGCGTCGTCCCCTATTTAGCCACCGGCGTCAGCCAATAACGCAGTCAACCAAACTTGTTAGGACTCCGCCCGGCGTACCCTAAGGGTAAAGTTCCTTAGGTGTGGGCTAAACTGGCGGCCAGCTGAAGGCTGGAGGTAGTTTATTGTCCTACAGCCTTCTTTTTTAGTCAAGTAAAAACACTTGACAAATACTACATCTTGTGGTATCCTTCTTTTGCTATACAACCTGAGGTAGTATTTGTTATGAAATGCCCCTATTGTGGTTATACCGATTGCAAGGTTACCGATTCCCGTGAGGCGAGTGACGGGATACGCCGCCGGCGTCAGTGTCTGAGATGTAGCTCCCGTTTCACTACCTATGAACGATTGCAACCAGCCAGCCTCTTTGTGATTAAAAAAGATGAGCGGCGTGAGGAATTTAACCGGAACAAACTGCTAACCGGTCTGCGCAAGGCTTGCGAAAAACGACCGTTACCTACTGGTACCGTTGATAAGCTGGCGGATGATATTGAAGCCGAGCTTTATCATCTGGGTAAGGCGGAGATACCCAGCGCCGTCATTGGTGATATGGTAATGCAGCGGCTGAAGAGGCTGGACCACATTGCTTATATCCGTTTTGCCAGCGTCTATCGGGAATTTGCTGACATTACCACCCTAAAGCAAGAAGTAGATACCCTACTCAGTGCTGGAGCTGAGGCACCCTCTAGCCAGCTGCCTTTATTGCCCGCCGAGGAACTAGTCGGGGCAATTAAGGGCCGCCGGGCAAGCCGGAAGAGGGGTAAAGTAAGGAGCCGAACATGAATCCGGCCAATCAATCAGGCAATAAACCAGTGGTCGACCGCACCCAGATTGCCCGGACTATTTTTGCCATCGCCGAGTCTATAGGCATGTCTGATAGAAAGCAAGTGGAGCGGCTGACAACCGAGGTGATTGAGCGCCTAGAAAAAATACAGAAGGAATACACCCAGGTTTTACCAGGTATGGAAGACCTGGTGGGAAAGCGTGCCCGCCGACAGCGTCTGCCGACCGATGCTGAGATTGAAGCTATGGTCAAGGAAATTTTGACGGCGGAGAAGCCAGCCAAACGAGAGGAGGTTACACCCGAGATGGAACCAACCACTGTAGCCAAGCCCAAGATTCAGCCTTCACCCGGCATAAATCTAACTAAAAATGCTCTTCAGGTTCTGGAAAGAAGGTATTTGAAAAAAGATAAGGAGGGGCAGGTCATTGAGACTCCTGAGCAGATGTTTCGCCGCGTAGCCCAGGCTATTGCCTCTGCCGAGCTTATCTATGACCCTAAGGCAAATTTCAAGGCGAGGGAGGAGGAGTTCTATAAGCTGATGGCAAGTCTTGAGTTTCTGCCCAACTCCCCCACCCTGATGAATGCGGGACGGGAGCTGGGGCAGCTATCAGCCTGCTTTGTCATTCCCGTTGACGACTCAATGGAGTCCATCTTTAATGCGGTAAAGTATACTGCCCTCATCCATAAGAGTGGTGGTGGCACCGGTTTCTCCTTCAGCCGGTTAAGACCTAAGGGCGACTTTGTTAAGTCTACCTCCGGCGTGGCTAGTGGTCCGGTCTCGTTTATGCAGGTGTTTGACACCACCACCGATGTTACCAAGCAGGGGGGGACGCGGCGGGGGGCAAATATGGCTATCCTTAACATTGACCACCCCGATATTATGGACTTTATAACCGCCAAAAGTAACCCGACAGCCTTTACTAACTTCAACCTCTCGGTAGCCGTAACCAACGAGTTTATGGAAGCGGTCAAGGCGGGCAAAGACTACAATCTGCTAAATCCCCGCACCAGAGAAGTGGAGAAGAAGCTCAACGCCAAGGAGGTCTTTGATAAGATAGTGGATATGGCGTGGAAAACCGGCGACCCGGGCATTGTCTTCATCGACCGGATAAACAAGGACAACCCCACCCCCCAGCTGGGCCGGATTGAATCTACCAATCCCTGCGGTGAGCAGCCGCTGCTGCCTTATGAATCGTGTAACCTGGGTTCAATTAATCTCGCCAAGATGCTACGAACCACTAAAAAGACTATTGAGATTGATTATCCCAAGCTGGCGGAAACAATAAAGATTGCGGTCAGGTTTTTAGATAATGTCATTGATGTCAATAAGTTCCCGCTACCTCAGATAGAGGAGATGACCAAGAAAACGAGGAAGATAGGGCTTGGGGTGATGGGATTTGCCGACATGTTAATTAAGCTCGGCATCCCTTATGATTCAGATGCGGCGCTGAAGGTTGGCACCGAGGTTATGCGCTTTATCCACGATGAGGCAGCTAAGGCGTCGGTAGAATTAGCCAAAGAGCGGGGTGTCTTTCCCGCCTTCAGCGGCAGCATTTATGATGTGCCCGGTGGGGCAAGGGTGAGAAATGCCTGCTGCACCACCATCGCTCCCACCGGCACCCTGAGCATAATCGCCAGCTGCTCCAGTGGTATTGAGCCCCTTTTTGCCCTGAGCTACACCAGAAATATCCTTGATGGCGCCCGGCTAATTGAGGTAACCCCCTTCTTTGAGGAGGCAGCCCGGAGCGAGGGCTTCTACTCTGAGGAGCTTATGCAGCAGCTAGCTGACGGTGCTCACCTCAGAGATATTAAAGGTGTACCTGACGGAATCAAGCGGGTGTTTGTTACCGCCCACGAAATAAGCCCGGAGTGGCATGTCCGGATGCAGGCCGCCTTTCAGCGGTCGACGGACAACGCTGTTTCCAAGACGGTCAACTTCCCCCACGAGGCGACGAGAGAGGATATAGCCAAGGTCTATATGATGGCTTACGAAGAGGGGCTGAAGGGGATAACTATCTATCGGGACAGGAGCCGTGAAACCCAGGTTCTGGTCACAGGGAGGAAGGAGAAGGTTGAAGGCGCCGGGCTTACCCCGAGGAAGAGGGCAAAGGTAACCACCGGGGTTACCGAAAGGGTAACCACCGGCTGCGGTTATATCTATGTAACGGTGAACCACGATGAGGAGGGGATATTTGAGGTCTTCTCTCATCTGGGCAAGGCGGGGGGCTGTGCCTCAGCCCAGCTTGAAGCCACCTGCCGCCTTATCTCCCTGGCACTAAGGGCTGGGGTAGATGTCGCCGCGGTGGCAAAGCAGCTGCGTGGTATCCGCTGTCCGTCCATTGCCTGGGAGGAGGGCAAGTCCATTCTTTCCTGCGCCGATGCCATTGCCAGCGTTCTGGAGAAGCACATTGGTGGTGAGAGACAGCCTGAGCCGGAGAACCCCGGCTCAGTCAAAAACCTAGCTGGGCAGTGTCCGGAGTGCGGCAACCTGCTCCGGTACCAGGAGGGCTGCTACCACTGCCCCTCCTGCGGGTATACTAAGTGCTAGGGGAAATGAAATTCATTTTAGCTTAAGTAACTAAAGGGTGGGGAAGCCAAAGCTCAATTTTGACAGTACCGTTTATAGCATCAAGATGCGTTATACCATATTGCATAACATCGTTACCGAGTCCAGAGAGTATCCCAGAAGGCGCTTTTAGCTCAGCTATATTCATTACTACTGGAATCCAGCAGATGCGGTCGCCAGCCAAAAGGAATCCTATGGCAGCATCCTCTTGAAAAAAGTTGGTAAAGCCTCCTATCCCCTGTACTTTGTGCCGTTCCCTCAGCTGTGAGAATTGCGCTTCTTCCAATAGCAATAAACTATCTCTTGGTTGCAGTGCTGTAATATCGGCGCCACTATCTACGAGCATGTCTACTTGCCTAACCACGCTAAATCTAGGTAAAGCCACAGCCACTCGTACAAAAGGACGCCAAGGCCCACCTGGATACCCTTGCCGATAAAAGCCGTGGATTTCGAACTTCTGGCTATCAGAGAACAACCGAGAGGAGGACGGGGGTTTTTTCATTTGTTAGCAGCTCCACTGCTACGTATTCTAAGCGTACACCGCTTTTGCGTATGATACCCACTAGAGTCTGTAGGTCTTTGTCAGTCGCAAGCACCTTCTCTTTATGTACCGCAATCCAACGGTTGGGATATTGCTTCAATAGCTTGTCTCGGTTGGAATCTATGTATAACCGGGACTGCTCAAACACCGCTACTGATTCAGCTAACTTACTTTGTTCAGCAATAGTTTTTAGTTGTTGTGTAAACATATCCATATTGCTCATAACCGCCTCAACCTCCATCCTTAACATAGCCCAATGAAACTTCATTATAGCACATTTACTAAAGCGCTACAATTGTCCTTGGCAGCATAATCGCAATTTTACCCTAGAGACTATATAATGAAACCAATATTATGGCCTGGGACGAAATCAAGAAAGCGCGGCGGCGGCTCTCCCGGGAGCAAGGCACCATCATCAAGGATTGGGGGGGTAGAATCCCTATCGCCCTGGTCTATCCCAACTCCTACTATCTGGGCATGTCCAACCTGGGACTTCATGCCATCTATAAGCTGCTTAATAGCTATAGTGATGTCGTTTGTGAACGAGCCTTCTGGGAGATAGAAAACAGAGATAAGCGTCTATCCCCTCTATCCCTGGAGTCCCAGCGACCGCTTTCCGACTTTGCCGTCCTTGCCTTTTCCATCTCCTACGAGCTTGACTACTTCAATGTCGTCCATATTCTTAAAGCCAGTGGCATACCCCTTTATGCCGCTGACCGCGATGAGAGGCACCCTCTGGTGATAGCCGGTGGCCCCTGCATTATCGCCAATCCCCTACCCCTCTCCCCCTTCTTTGATTGCCTGTGTATTGGTGAAGCGGAGCCAATAATCCCAACTATGCTGCCCATCATAACCGGGGGTATTTCGGGCAAACGAAGCGACCTGCTCAAAATGCTGGCCTCGCTGCCGGGCATCTATATCCCGCAATACTATTCAGGAAAGCCGGTAGCCCGCCAGTGGGCAAAAGACCTGGATGACTTTCCTGTTGCCTCGGTTGTACTCACCCCCGACACCGAGCTGGGTGACCTTTATCTCATTGAGGTGGAGCGGGGCTGCAACTGGGGCTGCCGCTTTTGCCTTACCGGGCAAGCTTTCTATCCCATGCGCTATCGCTCAATAGACAAGCTAATCGCCCAGGCTGAGCAAGGGCTCAAATACCGAAAGCGCCTCGGGCTGGTTGGCGCTGCCGTCTCCGACCACCCCCGGATAGAGGAGTTTGTATTCAAGCTGGGGCAAATGGGGGCGGAGCTCTCCGTCAGCTCACTGCGAATGGCACCCCTCCCCACGGCGGTATTGCGGGAGCTGGCTAAGGGGGGGGCTAAGACCATTACTCTTGCCCCTGAGGCTGGCTCCGAACGCCTGCGCCAGATGATTAAAAAGGGCATCACCGAAGACGATATTCTGGCGGCGATGGGTAAGGTGGCGGAGCAAGGGATAAAGCAGGTCAAGCTCTATTTCATGCTCGGCTTGCCCACGGAGACCGAGGCGGACATAGAGGGGATTATAAAGCTGACCTTAAAGTGCAAGGCCATCCTTGACAAGCGGCAAACCGGCGGCCGTCTTGTGCTTAATGTTTCTCCCTTTGTGCCCAAGGCAGGCACACCCTTCCAGTGGCTGCCGATGACCGAGCCCTCTATTTTGAATCAACGTTTGTCCCTACTCAAAAACAGCCTGATGCCAAAGGGAATCAAGCTTAAGGGGGAAAGCCCGGCGTGGAGTCAGGTTCAGGGGGTGTTAGCCCGCGGCGACGTTAAACTGGCTGAGGTTTTTGCTAATATGGAAGAGATATCGCTATCTGGCTGGCGCAAAACGATAGAAAAATGCCAGCTGGATGTTGATTTCTACGTTCATCAAAGGTGGGATACTGACCAAAAGTTACCTTGGGCTGTGATAGATTTAGGGACAAAGTTTGAGCACCTGAAGAGTGAGCTGGAAAAGGCTCTGGCTTAGCGTTAAGAGAGCAGCTCAGTTACCACCTCGTTTATCTCCCGCCCATCGGCTTTGCCCTTGAGCTGGGCGATGAGCTTGGGCATAACCTTTCCTTTATCGCTGAGCCCCTGTGCCCCAACCTCCCCAATAACACGGCGGGCTTCAGTTACAATCTCCTCCCGAGTCACCTGCTGAGGTAGATACTGCTGAAGAATAGCCAGCTCGGCTTCTTCCTGAGTCACCAGGTCCGGGCGGCTTCCCAGCTTGAAGGCTTCAATGCTCTCCTTACGCTGCCTGATTTCCTTGGCGATAACGCCATAGATATCAGCATCGTTTAAGGTGGCCTGACGAGCGATTTCAGCGTTATTAATGGCGGCTATCACCAATCGGGTGACCGAAAGTCTTACCTTATCTCCCTGCCTCAGCGCCTGCTTGAGGTCATCCGCCAGCTTTTGTTTTAAACTGGTTTCTTTACGCTCCATAATATCTAATATTTTCTCGCCCTTCTACCGCTCTTGCGTTTCTTGGCGGCGTCTTTTCGCTTGCGCTTAAGGCTAGGCTTCTCGTAGAATTCACGACGGCGTATTTCAGATAAGATGCCCTCTTGCTGCACCCTTTTGTTAAACCGCCGAAGTAAACTCTCAAAGCTCTCCTCGCCACCAGCTACTACATTAGCCAAACAGCATCATCCTCCTTCTCACAACCTTGCCTATAGGTCATTTTTATGCCACTACATTCTAGTCGGCTTAAACCACTCTGTCAAGAGAGAGTAGACACAAAAAATGAACAATGGCAGAAACAAGATAATGTTAACAGAAGTCTTATTTGTTGCATAGTCACAATACAAGCTTGTGTTTACCTGTTAACTAGGTGTGTGACTATTGACATTGCAGAAACGAATAGCTTATGCTTCGTAACAAAAAGGAGGTAGACCAATGCAAGCATACTGTATGAAATGTCGAACCAAGAGAGAAATGAAGGATGCCAAGGCGATAACCATGAAGAATGGAAAGCCAGCGACTCAAGGCGTCTGCCCGGTATGTAGGACTAAAATGTTCAGAATCGGAAAGAGCTAAAGCCGATACTGTGGGAATCGGGATTAACGAAGGCTGGATATCTATTCACAGATATCCAGCCTTTCTTGTTATCCACGACACATAATGGACTTTTGTTCAATGGGGAGCTAAGGCTACTTGTTACTATCCTTCCTGTCCCTAGGTATAGAATGAAAATTA